>MDTG01058465.1_pt1 | contig 12186 bp, 14 predicted proteins | sample 811421 | NCBI WGS metagenome assembly MDTG01 (sample SAMN05326645, study PRJNA326480) | marine metagenome | isolation source: seawater | place: Pacific Ocean: South East | collected 2011
CACAACAGATTTCAACGGTGATTATGTTTTTGATGAACTGGGTCTTAAGAGTTGGGAAGGCACGGAGAATGGTGCAACAAACAAATTATTGACACACGTTATATTTCACCCGGTACAGAAGTCATTGAACAGGCTTATACAGATAGATTACACACTAAGGATACAGAGTTTAACAACTTTCACTGAAACGAGTTCTACGGCACTGTCAACTTCGAACACAGTGAGTGGAACTACTTCAGGCGGTAACACAGGATACTAATGGCATACACTGTAAACAAGACAAATAGTTCTAGTTCGCCAAACCAGTACACGGTACAGGATGGTGTGGTCAACACACAGACTGATCTAAGTTTCATAGGTAAAGGCTATGCAGGTTACGGAGAAGTCATAGCGGAGAACTTCTTGCACTTGTTAGAAAATTTTTCAAACACATCAGCACCTTCGAAGCCAATAGAAGGTCAACTGTGGTGGGACTCAACAAATGCCAAACTTCAAGTATACAACGGTACTGCATTCCAGACAGCAGGCGGAAGTGCACCATACCAATCTGACGCCCCATCCAACATGGCGGCTGGAGACATCTGGATAGACTCAGACACTGGACAGATGTACTATTACAACGGCACGTCATCAGTGCTTGTAGGACCACCTAGTTCCACAGGAACTACTAACGGATTTACATACGACACTATACTTGACTCAGGAGACAACAGTCAAAACATAACGAAACTATTCAACGATGGAAACCTTATTGCAATAATATCAGAGGACACATTCACACCAAAAGCCACACTTACAGGATTTGCTTCAATCAAAAAAGGTATAACTTTAACAACTGCGATAGCAGACACTAAATTCCAAGGCACGGCCACAGATGCAGATGCACTGGGCGGGATAGCCGCGTCAAACTATCTGAGATCCAATGCCAACGACACCACATCAGGAACTATTTCGATTGCTAACGATGGTGGACTTGTTGTTGGAGTTGACAGTGACATGACCATTACGGTTGACGCATCAGGTGGCATCATATCAAACACTATAACAAATACTGATATTACTTTCAAAGTCAATGATGGTGGTGTTACGACAACAGTAATGACCATAGACGGTTCAGAGTCAAGAGTGGGTATTGGTACGACAACACCTACTGCAAAATTAGAAGTGGACGGAACAATCAAAGCGACATCTTTAGAGACAAGCGTCACAGGTAACGTCACAGGAAACCTGACCAGCACAGGCGCCAACACAATGGGCACACTGACAATGGGTGGTACAATTACATCAAAGGCCATATTGCCAGATACAACAACAAGTTATGACATAGGTTCAAGCAGTAAAAAATACAACACAATATATGCCAAGGCAACATCGGCACAATACGCTGACTTGGCTGAGATATACGAGTCCGACTCGGATTATGAAGTGGGCACAGTTGTCATATTTGGCGGTGAAAAAGAAATCACAGTTTCAAGCATGGGTGCAGATCCAAGGGTGGCAGGGGTCATATCAGAGAACCCAGCGTACTTGATGAACAGCGAATCCACGGGACAAGCGGTAGCGTTGCAGGGTAAAGTGCCTTGCAAAGTTGTAGGACAAATCAGCAAGGGAGATATGCTGGTCACACACTCGCAACATCCAGGAGTGGCTAGAAAAGCCACTGATCCAAAGATGGGTACGGTGATAGGAAAAGCATTAGAGGAATACAATTCAACCGAAATAGGCACGATTAATATTGTGGCTGGAAGACTATAAATATAAGCAAATGGCGTACACAATAAACAAAACAGACGGAGGATTCGCATTTAGTCCAGATGGACAAATAGCGGACGGTACAGTAAACAACTCTACATCTTTGCAGTTGTTTGGAAAATCATATTCAAACTTTGGTGAAGGCCTTAACGAGAACCTAGTTAAATTACTTGAGAACTCAGCATCACCGTCGGCACCAACAGCACCATTGAGAGGTGAATTGTGGTTCGACACGTCAACTAACCAAATTAAGGTTTACGACGGCACAAGTTTCAAGCCAACAGGTGGCGCAAAATCACAATCGGCACAACCTGCATCTGCATCAGCAGGTGACTTATTCCACGACACAGATGACGATCAGTTATACCTGTACACTGGATCAGCATGGTTGCTTGTAGGTCCAGTTTACACTTCAGGACAAACGCTTTCGGGTTGGAAGATTGAAACTTTAGCCAGTGCGGGAGGCAACAAAGTTGTTTCATCAATGTACGCTGGCAACACAAGAGTAGCGATACTTTCAAAAGAGACTTTCACCCCTAGTGCTTCTCAATCAGGATTCGCAGAGATCAAAGCAGGATTCACGCTTAATTCTACATTAGGTGCAGTATTTGACGGAACAAATACACAGGCGAGTGCGATAGATGTTTCAGGCACAACGAATACTTCAGCCTCAGTTATTGCAGGTGGAAACTTCCTAAGGGCAGACGTGGCAGACACAACAACAGGTGCACTTACAGTAGACACAGATTCTGGTGTGATCATAGGTGACGCACAAGAACTATCAATAACAGTTTCTAGCAACGATGTAACAGTTGCACAGACATCACAGGACAAAGATTTAAAATTCACAGTAAATGACGGCGGAGTAACAAAAACACCTTTGACATTGACAGGTGCAGATGGTGGCATTGACATGACAGGAGATCTAACCATTACTGGAAATTTAACAGTAAGTGGCGAGTTTGATAAGAGTGGAAGTGTAGTCAATCTTATTGATGACGCATTCATCAAACTAAATTCAGGTAACGCTGAAGCAGACTCTGGTATGATTGTTGAAACAAGTGATTCAGACGATGCTAGAATGTTTTACGATGTGTCAGAGAACTTCTGGTCAGCGGGACATGGGGCATCATACTCACAAGTTATCAGATTAGCAGATGCAGTTGCAGATGGAAATGCAACAAAAGAAAAAGTTTTAAAAACAACAGCGGCAGGTTTGTTGACAGTTACAAACTTGAGTTTGGCCGCGGTAGGTTCAGCGATAGCAACAACAGACACTTCGAGCGTAAGCGTGCCGACTATAGGACAGGTAGCCACTTTTGGTAACCTTTGGGGTGGATCTGCAAAAACAGTTTCGACATCAAATCCAACAGGCGGTGACGGTTCTGATGGAGACTTCTGGTTCGTAAGGGAGGCGTAATCCCATGGTCGCAGTCGTCAAGACATTCAACTACACAGGTACACTACAACAGGCAACAATACCAGCAGGAACGACATCGATAGATGTTTACCTTTGGGGCGGTGCCGGAGGTGGTGGAGGTGGTGACCAAGGAGGCCCAGGAGCATCAGGCGCCTCGGGACACTTCCTAGAACACACAGGATTCGCAATTTCATCTGGACAGATAGGTACAACACTGGAAGTCGCAGTGGGTGGCGGTGGTGCAGGTGCTGGCGGTGGTTCAAACGCACCAGGTGGTGACAACGGTAAGAGCAAGACAGAATTTTCAGGAGGAGATGGTGGTAACTCAGGACCACGTGGATCTTCAGGTGCAGGAGGTGGCGGTGGCGGAGCCACTCTAGTAGCCATAGACGGAACAGTATTACACATAGCCGGCGGTGGCGGCGGTGGCGGCGGAGCAGGTATAGCCTCTAACGGAAGCTCTGGACAAAACACAAACTCAGCAACAGGCAACACACCAGGCACACTGGGAGAGAACGGCAAGAGCCACTCAGGAGATGGTGGTGGTGCAGGTGCTGGAGGCGGAGGAGCCGATGGCGGTAAGTCAGGAAACGGTGGTTCTGGAGACAACGGTGGTTCAGGCGGAACGTCAGGTTCAAGTCTTGCACAGTCAGGATTCACAACATCATCTGTGGGATCAGGAGTCACACCAGGTGGTACGGGATCAACATATTACTCATCAGGAGTTGCAGTGGGTGGTGGTGCTGGAGGATCTGGCGCTGACGGCAAGGCAGTCGTGATATTCAACATTGGCGTACAAGCAAATCATAAAGTAAGTGGCGATTGGAAGAGTATAAATGCAATGTTTTACAAGGTATCAGGTGCATGGAAAAGGATCACAGCAGGCTACTACAAGGTGGGCGGTGTATGGAAGGCACTTTTCAACTCAGGGGTGAATTTCGTGTCAAACGCGGCAGGATTTGGAGATTCAACAGGTGGATCAAGTTCAGGTTCAGGCGGTACTGGTGGTGGTTGTTTCATGCCAGGCACAATGATCACAATGGCAGATGGTACTTTCAAAGCGATAGAACTAATTGACATAGGCGACGAAGTTGCGGTAGGTGGCAAAGTGTTCGCAACTGCAAAATTCCTAATAGAGAACTTGTACGATTATAAAGGCATTCAAGTTGCAGGAACGCACATGGTCAAAGAAGATGGTATGTGGACTAGGGTAGAGAACAGCAAACACGGTGTATCTCTTGGCAACGAAGATGCTATAGTGTATGTGTTTGGATCAGAGAATAGAAGAATCATAATCAACGGAATAGAATTCACAGACTACTTTGAATTAACCGAGCAACAAGAATTAGTAAATCACGGCGAACAAATTTTTAGTAATTGGCAGGATCATGATAGACAGATACATGATAAAAATGTTAATATACTGAATGCTTCATAGTAGTTTTTACCAAGGACAGCAAGGCGAATGCTTCAGACAGTTAGATAAACACTGGGAAGCCATCAAATACGAGTTCGAAACACAACCAAATAAAAAATTTCTCCAACCGGAAGACTTCTCAGACAGCGTTAGGGGACTTCCCGAAGACTTTGAAAACAAGTCTGGGGACTATGTTCACGGAGAGTGGCAGGCTTTAGCAGTGTATATTGGCGAGCAGGAACAACAAAGTTTTAATGATTATCCGATACTGTATTCAATACTTAGGAAATTTCCGTACAAAACAAATGCGGCCATAATGACAGTTGGCCCAAATACTGAAATTGGTAATCATACCGATAATGAAGGTGGCTGGAGGTATCAACTGTGTCTAGACGACGGTGGCGGAGACCAAAGTGGAATGTATGTTATGAATCTAGAGACTCGTAAACAGGAACTAATGACTTGGAAAACAGGCAAAGCATTTATTTTCCAACCAGACATCCAAGTACACAATGGTTTCAACAAAAATACCGGCGAGAGAACCACCTTATTAATTGACTTTTACAAGGAATCAATGTACACTAAAGATAAGTTTGAAAAATATTACCAACACTATTCGGAGTGTTTCGAAGGGTTGGAAAATCTAGCGGATGTATATGGATCAAGGAAAAAACAAAAATAAGATCGCTATAATAGGTCATACAAGAGGCATAGGAAAAGCAATTGCCGATCTATACATCAAAAAGAAATACCAAGTAATAGGGATGAGCAGGAGCAATGGGTTTGACCTTGTACAAGATCAAGAAAAAATTTTAGAGAAAATTGAGGACTGTGGGCTCGTGGTGTTGAATGCACATTCATTGAGAGGACAGTTGACCCTGCTGAAGAGAATTTACGGAAAACATTCATTTGACAAAATGCAGGTGGCGGTGATCACAAGCACGTCAGGACTAGATGACGAACCTGACCTCAATGAATTTAAACTTTGGGATAAGTTTGAATATTCACAATATTGCGAAATTAAAAAAGAATTGATCGAATACATAAGTGAACTACAAGAAGAACTATTGAATAAGCCTTTGTCGGTTTATGATATATGTCCGGACGCGGTGGACACAGACATGACAAAAGGATTATGGAACAATCTGCCAAAACTCACATCACAGGAAGTTGCGGATGCAGTGCGTTACTGTTTTGAGTCAACATACAACGTCAACAAATTGGTTATACAAAAAAATGCAAAGTAGATCGTGGGACAGAGATAAGGATTATGCAACGCTGGTCAAATGGTGGAACCAGTGGGAGTTTGGCGTAGTGCCAAAGGATATGCTTCCTGTAGACGGAGTAATAGTTTCGGTAGATGGCAAACCGATCTGCGCCGCTGGCATCTATTTGTACTCAAAAACATCTCTTGCACTGATGGAATGGGTTGTTACAGACAAAGACTCAGATCTGAGAAAAAGACATAAGGCCCTCAAAATGTGTATAGACAGTATTATGGATCTTGCTAAAAAAAGAGGTGCAAAGTTAGTGTACACCATGACAAAAGAAGAAGCATTACAGAAAAGATATCAAAAATACCACAATATGGTGCTTACGGAGAGCAACGTTAAGACTTTCATACACGATCTAGACGGAACGAATTCCAAGGATTTAACTTGGATATCCGACGATGAGCAGATCGAATCACGTAATAAATAAGCATAAGGAGTACATTTAAATGGCAACAAAACAAGAAGTCGCGGACTACATCAACGCAAATTACGAATCAGCGTGGACGGCAGAGGAAGAAACAAAGATAGATCAAATGCTGACACCTGAACTTGCAACGATACTGATCAAGTTGGTCGGCGATGTTAGTTTCTTGACAGAAGTCAGAGACAACGCATCAAACAACGACTAGACGATGGCATACAAGATAAACAACACATTCGGGACCTTATTGGTCACCCTAGCGGACGGAACAATTGATGTTGCGACTACTGACCTTACACTTATAGGTAAAGGTTACGCAGGCTTCGGTGAGAAGTTGAATGAGAACCTTGTAAAATTATTAGAAAATTTCAACAACACAACTGCACCTTCGAACAAAGTGCAAGGGCAGTTATGGTATGACAAGACAAACAACCAATTGAATGTGTACACAGGTTCAAAATTTAAACCTGTTGGATCTGCAACCAATTCTGCAACAGCACCAACGAATGCTGTGCAGGGTGATATGTGGCTTGACACAACAAACACACAACTTTATGTGTACACAGGAACAGCATGGACATTGATTGGGCCTACGACAGTTGCTGGTTCGGGTGTAACACAGGTTATCAGCGAATCACCTGAGGACAACACAGGTGTACAGAGATCAATTATAAAATTAGTGACAAATGACACAGTGGTTGGTGTAGTTTCAAACCTAGCATTCACGCCAAGTTCAACAGAGACCTTAGGAGCCGCGTTGATCTCAGCAGGATTCTCAACAGTAGCACAAGGTCTACAACTTTCATCTTCAGTTGCATCTGCCAAGTTCAGGGGAACAGCGACAGATTCAGATGCACTAGGCGGTCAAGCCGCGGCAAACTATCTGAGGTCAGACACTGCTGACACAACAACTGGAAGATTGACAGTCCAAACAGATGACGGTATTAGAATAGGTGCAGGTAACGACATTACGATGAGTCTATCATCAGACGATTTCACAGTTGCACAGACTACACAAGACAAAGACATTGTTTTCACAGTCAATGATGGAGGCACGACAACAGAAGCATTGAGAATCAAAGGTTCAACTGGTAGAATAGAGCACTTGAGAGTGGGTGACCTCACTGTTGATGGAACAAGCACTATAATCAACACAAGTACATTGAGTGTTGAAGACAACATAATAGAATTGAATAGGAACATATCATCAAATGCAGGCATGCCTAATTACACAGGACTGAAGATCAACAGGGGTGAAACTTCTTCTGCTACGGAACAGAACCTATACTGGGTGTGGGATGAAACATTTGCAGATGATGGGTCAACCATATTTGGCAATGCAGGCGGAGCCTGGACAGCATTCAAGTCATCACAGACAGACACCGAGTTAGAAGCACCCACACTTGTTGACATCAGGGCCAACGTTGTACATGCAACATCAACAGCGGCACAGTACGCTGATTTGGCTGAGCGTTATGAAGCGGATTGCGACACTGAAGTGGGAGATGTGGTGATCCTGGGAGGACACGCTGAGATAACCAAGTGCAAGGACGAGCTTTCAGATGCCGTTTTTGGAGTAATATCAGAATCACCAGCGTTCTTAATGAACGCGAATGCGGGCAACAATGATTCGCACCCGATGGTGGCCCTAAAAGGACGTGTTTTTGTCAAATTGACAGGCACGGGCAAAGCAGGAGATCGTGTTGTAAGTGCAGGAAATGGCGAGGCCCGGGTGGCCAATCTGGAGGAATGTACCGCTTTTAATACCCTGGGAAGACTAATCAAGGATAAATACAACAAAGAAACAGCATTAACAGAATGTGTGATAGGAGTTAATTAACAAATGGCATATACAGCAGGCGACCCAATTCTAGATGACGAATATAACACGTTCGTCAACAACTCATCAAGTCCATTCGGATACAACCACTTTGCAGGAACAGGATCTGGAGAGTACGGACTTGGACAAACACCAATAGCAACAGTTTCAGCAGGTGACACGATCAACGCATCACATTGGAACACATTATTCACAGGATTGGACACAATCGCAAACCACACTAACGACACAATGACTTCTAGATCGGCTGTATCAGCAGGTGACACTATTGCCATTAAAGCGGCAGTGGCGACGGATCTTGCAACACTGGCGGCGTCAGTGGCAGGGGGTTCCACATCAGCAACAGCGATAGATTCAGGAACTGCGGCAGGTTCAAGCACCAACTCCGGTACTTGGAACAGTACATCGACAATTGAAAGATCTGTTACGTTTGCAAGTGCGGATGCGATGAGACACTACTTCAATGCAGGCGGTATAATCAGAATCGATCCAAGTTGTATTACAGGTATTGATGGTTCGAAAGACACAGTATTCAATGACCTTACAACGACAGCGACAGGTAACTTAGACCTCAAAGCACATTCAACATCAAGATCAGGATCAGGTGAGACACTTACAACTAACGGTCTAGGAAATGGTTTTCATGACCTAGGTACAGGTTACACAGTATTATTGAAATTAACTTCAGACAACTCAGGCTACACGTCAAACACAGTTGAATACTCTGCCAAACTTAACGCGGCGGTTGGTTCAGCGACAGTGTTAACGATCAAAATGGTTTCAGTTGACGCTGACAACGACGACACCTACACTGGTAACAACACATCAGGTGTGCCGTCCAACCCGAACGAGGCTCCTAGGATGACACTAGCACTGTTAGAATTGTTTCCAACGAATGCACAGGGTCTTGCGTCAGCGATCAGAGTTGATTCAAACGCGGAAGTTAGTAACTCAGCATCATAATAATTTTACCAGGTTGATCTACCACCATAATTATTGTATAATTGTGGTATGGATATTCGCTCTTTAAAACAACAATCTGATCTTTCCTACGATGTTGCAGTTGCAAAACGCAACGCACTGGAAAAGGCACATTCTAGGCAGGTGCTTGTGTACAACGAACACCTATTCCGTGCTGATCCACAGACAATCTGCTTGGTTAGGACTTTGAAAGAGTCCAACGAGAAATTTTTTGTTCTAGACACAAATAATAATCCTGTTGAGATAACCGATGCTGATGATTTTCTAGGAAGATTAATACAAAGAAATCAAGAGACACTTAACGCATACCATCAAACACACAAAACTTTCTCACAAAAGGAGTAATTGATGTCTCGAGGTATCCTGCTTTTCTGTTTTGACACAGAACAAACGAAGTATCATAAGATACTGGAAAGATGTGTGTCATTGATCAAGAAAAATCTTAAACTTCCGATCACAGTGGTAACAGATTTCAACACGTTCAAGAAATTGAAGCCTCTTGGCTTCATAAATTACAAATTTATCGAACCAGAAAAGGGCAACACCAAACTAGGCAAACCTTGGAACAATGCTGACAGGCACATGGCGTATGAATTGACACCATATGAAACAACTTTGGTCATGGACATCGACTATTTCTGTTTCACTGATAACCTTTTGCAGTTCTTTGATTCAGGATATGATTTCCTTGTGCCTGATCAGGCCTTTGATCTAAGTGGCAGGAACAGTTTTGACCATAGGAGATCGAGCATGATACCCATGGTGTGGGCCACTGTATTACTTTTCAAGAAGAACGACAGAGTGAAAATGATATTTGACATGGTCAAGTATGTCAAACAATGGTATCCTTATTTTAATGAACTGTACAGGATACAGTCTAAAAACTTGCGTAATGATTATGTGTTTGCAATAGCACTGCAACAGATAAATGGGTTCAGTGGTTATCCAACTTTTCCATTTTCCCTCGCCACACTGCCACCAGACTGCCAGGTCATTAAGATGGATGATGAAGGAATTGCCTGGATGTACAATGATGATATAAACTTTGTGAAACAACAAGATGTTCATGTGCTGTCGAAGGAGATCTCAGATGTCTAAAGGTTTCGTTTGGTTTGCACAGAACAATGATAAAACTGATTACACTGAGTTATCAATATCACTGGCAAAAAGTATCAAAAAACACAACGCACAAAACAAAGTATGCGTCATCACAGACGAAAACAGCAAGTTCCAGAATGAATATGTTGATATCGTAAAAGTTTTGAAACATGACAGCAGTTCGGTACATGATCTAAAATGGGCGAACGAATACAAGGTGTTTGACATAACACCTTTCACACATACTATAAAATTAGAAGGCGACATGCTTTGGTCATGCAACACAGATTGGTGGTGGGATCACTTGTGGCAAAATGATCTAGTGTTTGGTGTTGACTGTTTCGATTATCGATCGCGTGTGGTCAAAGACAGCACATACAGGAAACTTTTCCTAAGGAATCAATTGCCAAACATTTACAATGGATTGATGTATTTCCGAAAAAGCAAGAAGGCCCAGAGGTTCTTTGAACTGGCGAAGATCATTACACAGAATTGGGAAACGGTCAGATCCAGCATGTTGATTGCATGCCATGACAAGTACCCCAGCACCGACGTGGTTTACGCACTGGCATACAGGATAATGGATCCATGCCAAACAGAACTAGTGGATTACGATTGGTTCAAGTTCATACACAACAAGAACAGTGTGCATGGCCTGTCAAATATCAGGAACCACGACGATTACCTAATGCCAAACAGGACCGGTGATTCGATTTACATAGGTGAGACGAGACTGAACAGGGTGCTACATTATCACAGGAAGGAGTTGCATGAACGAATTGCTTAAAGCACTACAAGGACTTCCTGAGATCAAACCAAAGAAGCACTTCGTCACGGTTGAGGGTAAAGAGATCGAAGTGAGTTTGAAAGAAAAACTTCACATAAGGCAACACGGGGCAGAAAACTTTACCTTAGATGGAGACAAGGTGGTCAAGAAACAGCCTAGGGCAATCAAATCCAAATACAGGAAATTATTACCAAGTGAAAACAAAGGATATCATTTCGTGGACGGTGACATACATTGGCCAGAGAGAATCGGCGAGGGAGGACTGACGTGGCAGATAGAGTACGAATAAGCGATCTAGATTTTGTTTACATCTCGTTCAAGGAGCCTAATAAGGAGGAGAACTGGGCGGATCTAAAGAACAAAGTGCCATGGGCCAAACGTGTTGACGGTGTCGTTGGATTCGACAACGCACACAAGGCCGCGGCCGAATCAGCGGAGACCGACTTCTTCATCAGCGTGGATGGTGACAATATTATTGACGAGACGTTCCTATTACAAACACTTGATTGGACAAAGACGGACAGGAAAGCGGTACACAGGTGGAGGGCAAGGAACAACATCAATGGATTGGTTTACGGCAATGGTGGACTGGTTGGATGGGACAAAGAGACATGCCTGAACATGCGGACACATGAGAACGCTGACACTAAGGAAAATCAAATTGACTTCTGTTGGGGAGTGCCACACGAGAACTTGCACAACTGTTACTCCACCACGGTTATTAACGCAACACCACAACAGGCGTTTGTGGCCGGTTACAGGGAAGGAGTAAAGATGAGCACCAACAAGGGCACACCCATCACTGCGAAAAATTATTCCAAGTCAATTTGGAGGAGCAATCTCAATATCCTAAGCACCTGGTGTACTATAGGTGCAGACGTAGAGAATGGCAAGTACGCCATGTTGGGCGCCAGGATGGGTTGCTTCTACACGGTGCTGGAACCAAACAACGAATTTTTCAAAATCAGAGACCTAGACGAGATGCAAAATTACTTCAATGAAGTAAATCCAGACAACATAGATGAGGAGTTGCAGTTGTTTGGCAACAGTCTAAGGCAACAACTGGACATACCGATCGCGGACTACGGAGAAGATGACAGCAAGTTCTACAGGTTCGTGATGCCACCACACATAAACAGGGGAGTGCAAGATCGTGAGTACAAGTGATTATAAAGCAGACGCATTGAAGGCAAAGG
>MDTG01088010.1_pt1 | contig 12186 bp, 13 predicted proteins | sample 811421 | NCBI WGS metagenome assembly MDTG01 (sample SAMN05326645, study PRJNA326480) | marine metagenome | isolation source: seawater | place: Pacific Ocean: South East | collected 2011
TCGCCCCCCGACAGGGAGGTGGCGGCCTGGTGGCGCAGATGTTCCACGTGCAGTTCGCTGAGCAGGCTGTCGACCTGTGCCATGCGGGCGGCGCGGTCTTTTTCGACCAGTTCCGCCACAGCCAACACGTTCTCTTCCACCGTCATGCCCCGGAAAATCGAGGCTTCCTGCGGAAGATAGCCCACGCCGAGGCGTGCGCGCTGATACATTGGAAGACGGGTCACATTCTCGCCGTCGATCGAAATCGTCCCCGAATCGACGCCGATAAGGCCCATAATCATGTAAAAGCAGGTCGTCTTGCCGGCCCCATTGGGTCCAAGCAGGCCAACAACTTCCCCGCGCTGAAGAGAAAGCGAGACATCCCGCACGACCTGTCGCTTGCCAAATGCCTTGGCAATATTCTCAACGACAAGGCCTTCGGCCGGCTCGGTCATCTTTCTCAGGAATCCCTTTCAGTGCGGGCATTTGTTGCCCGGGAAGACTGTTACCTTCACATGCTTAAGATCGTTTTCACGATCCCGTTGAAATTCAATCATTCGACCCGTTTTGGGTGTCGGGATCGATCATCATGCGCGTGCGGCCATCGCCGCCATCCAATGTGGTGCGCCGGTTCGTGATCTCAAGCCTGAGCACTTCCCCTTCTGCCACATCGCGCCCGCGCATCAGGGCGACATTGCCGGTCATGGTAATCGTGTCGGTCGACGCGACATAGACGCCGCGTTCGCCCTTCGCCTTCAGTTCCGGCGTGACATAGAACACATCGCCCTCGGCGGTCATCGACTCGATCTGGCCGAAACTGCCGCCAACGGTGCTGGTTTCCCCGCCTTCCTTGCCGGCGAAGACCATCGTCACCTGATTGGCTCGCAGACGGGCATCGCCCTGCTGGATGTCGACATTGCCGATCAGCAGCACTTTGCGCTCCAGCTCGAGGCTCTCGGTGCGGTCGGAATTGATGTAGATCGGCCCGCCTTCGGACGAAATCTGGGCATGGGCCGGGGCGGCAAATGCCGCAAACACGCCCGCCAGCAGAACGCCGAGTATCCTAATTCGAGCCATCAGTATCACCTTCACCCGTCGTTTCGGTTGGTTCCGGCGCCTCCGGGGCGGGGGCCGGATAGATCACGGTCCGTACATTGCCGACACAGACAATGCGATTGCCGTCATCGAGAACTTCATACGAGTCGCAGCGGATATCGCCAAGGGGTCCTTTCCCCTGCAGCGGCGAAAGCCCCTCGACCCGGCCCTCCCCGACATAGACCCGCGCGCCCGAAGACACGAACGTATAGCCGGAGGCGTCAGTGATGCTGACATTGTCGTAAAGCTCAAGAATGCCTGCGTCCCGGTCGTACATGCCGGTCGGCGCGCTCACCTGGCTGCCGGCCTCGTCCCGCATGACCGGGGCTGTCAGGTCGACCGTCTGGTCCGTGCCGAGCCGGCGGCGCGCCGCATCCGCCGTGATCTGAAAGCTCTGCCCGGCCGAATCGCGCCCGGTGAAGCGCGGGTTCACCATGGTCACCGACTCGTCCTTGGTCACCCGGACAGGCCGGGACTCGCTGGTCAGCGCGCTCTTGATGATATGACCGGCAAAAAAACCGATCGAAATCGCCGCGCCCGCCACAAACACCATGCGCAGGACCTTCACACGCTCGGAACGCCGCCGGGCCTGTGCCAGCGTCAGCTGGCGGCGCGGGGCCCAGAGCGAGGCGGGATCATGATGTGTGGCGGCGTCCATGCCGATGGCGAACCTGTAAGCAACTCAGCTGTTTTCTTAGCCGCGATCCTGCCATGACAAAAGCGGTGAAGGCATGGCAGCCGGTCAGCTATGGGCGAAAATGTCCTGATCGTCCCAGCCTGCGAGGTCCAGACGGGCGCGCATGGGCAGGAAATCGAAGCAGGCCTGGGCCATTTCCAGCCGGCCTTCGCGGATCAGCATGGCCTCAAGCCCTGTCTTGATCTGGTGCAGATGCAACACATCGGAGGCCGCATACTGCATCTGCGCGTCGCTGAGGTCTTTCGTGCCCCAGTCAGAGCTCTGCTGCGCCTTGGACAGTTCGACCCCGGCCACTTCGCGGGCGACATCCTTCAGGCCATGGCGGTCTGTATAGGTTCGGGCGAGCTTCGAGGCGATCTTGGTGCACCAGACCGGGGCGCAGGTGATTCCCATCCAGCGCAGCATCATGGCGATGTCATAGCGGCCATAATGGAAGATCTTGATTACTTTCGGATCGGTCAGCAGCGACTTCAGGTTCGGGCAGTCATAGTCCCGGCCGAGCTGCACCAGATGCGCTGTGCCGTCGCCACTGGAGAGCTGCACCAGCGTCAGGTGGTCACGATGGAGGTTGAGGCCCATGGCCTCGCAGTCGATGGCGACGACAGGGCCGAAATCCATGTCAGCCGGCAGGTCGCCCTTGTGAAGTGTGATCCCGTTCATGAACGGGCTCTAGCATGAAAGCGGTTAAGGGCAAGTGTGAGCGCTGCCCCGCGGGCAGGCCCTAGCCTCCCCCGCCAGTTGGACAGGGTGTTGGATAAGGCCCCCGCCAGACACTCAGGAACACAATATACAGACCCTCTATACACCCTCTACAGGCGCCGGAAATGACCTCAGACGAGCTTGCCGCCCTGACCACGCAGAGCCAGATGAGCCTCTGAGCAAAGGGGCGACGTAGAGGTAGCAGCCTGCCCCGCGCGGCTAGATACCCCATTCCATGTACATGCTGGTCATGCCGAGGGCGTCCACAAAGGCGTGGGCAATGATCAGGGGCCAGAGGTTTCGCTTGTAAAGCAGGAACAGGAGGCCGATGACGGCCCCGATCATGCCCGTGGTAATCCATCCGCTGAGGCCCTGATAATAGAAATGGCCAAATCCGAATATCACCGCTGCGGTGAAGACAGCCAGAACAGGCGCCAGGCGCGCGCCGCTGAAGACTGCCTGCAGCCGGGTGATCAGGTAACCGCGGAAGAACATTTCCTCTGCCAGCCCGCCGCTGACAATGCCGATGCCGAGCCACATCAGATAGACTGGCAGGTTTCCGGCGATGCCCGCAAAGCGATCCGTTGCCACGTCCTGCCCTTCTGGCAGGGGCTCAATTCCGATGGCTTGCAAGGCCACTTGCGTGACAACACCGGTGAGGATGATCGCGACGATACCCAGAAGCGTCTGCGGAATCATGAGCCATTTGCTCTTGGCGCCCGGAACGGCGCGCAGGCCCATCCCCGACCAGTAGATGCCGCGACGCCGTAGATAGACGGTCAGAAGGATGAGAAGTGTGATGAGGGAAACAGGACCGGAAAACCGCCAGAAGAAATGATCGAGCGCCGCCTTGGAAAGGAATGCGATGGCCACCACGGCAATCACTTCCGTGAGCGCCGTGAGGCGCTCCCGTTTCAAATTCTTGTTCATGTCTGGCTGGTCTCTCTGGTTTGCCCTCACCCGAGATTGGGCGAACATGGGTAGGATGCAGCAAAGCAGGCATTTGGATGCACGCGGACGATCAAACTTACATCCCCTCGGCTTTTGCACGCCGCCAGTAATAGATGGCCATGAGCGTGACGATGACGGGGATCATCAATCCATACTCGTCGATCCAGAACCGCGTGTGGTCATCGGAGGTGGTCAGTGGTGAGAAGATTTTCTGGATGTAGATATTGTGGGCGCCATGAAAAAAGATGGCGGGCCACAGGGATTTCGACCTGAATGTATAATACGCCATGATGACGGACATGCTCGTGATCATCAGGGTGAAGCAGGCGATCTGGAAGAGCGGGTCCCCAAATCCGTATTTGATGATGATCGGATAGTGCCAGGCTGACCAGACGATGCCGCTGATCAGGACGACGCCGCTGAACGGCAGAACCTTTCTCAGCTCCCAGATGAAAAAACCGCGCCAGCCGATCTCCTCGCCCGCAATCGTACCAAGGGATTTTGCGAATTGTATCGTTGCCAACAAGGCGATCATCAACGACGACGCCAGAACCGGGCTGCACGGCAGGCCAAGTTCCGCCGACCACTCCGACACTGTGCCGGCGTCCGGTACGCCGCCAAAGCCGAATATCCAGGCGAGCGCATAGCTGATCGTCACATAGGCGACCGGGATCAGATAGGATTGGATATTGTCGCGCCAGGTCCCGATCCCCCATGGCAGCGACGCAATCTTACGCCTTGTGACCTTGAGCGTCAGAAACGCCGCGATGGCGGGACACCACATCAGGGCGCCCACATAGATACTGACCGGCGCGAGGGCGACAATGGCGAAATGCCAGACCGCGCTGATGGCTGTCAGAATGACCAGGAAGATGGTGATGGCCTTCCAGGCAGCCCGCTTGTCCGTTTCGGAGGCTGTCATCTCATTCGGCTTTTTTTTGCTTGCTGGAGGCGCCCGCCTTCATTGCCGCCTTGCGAATGCGTTCAAGCAGTGGCGTGCGGTGCAATGCATCAATCACGCGATCCAGGATCGCCGAAAGGTCGTAGTCGATTTCGTCGTATAGATCGGTGAACGCCTGTTCGATCTCCGCCAGCCGAACGCGCAGGCGCTGATATTGCGCCTTGCCGTTTTTCGTCAGGCGAAGGACCTTGCGGCGTCCATCCTTTGGGTCATCCCTGCGTTCCAGCAAGCCAAGTTGGATGAGGCTCTCGACACGTTGAGCCGATAATTGATGGGGTTCATCAAGGGCCTTGGCGATATCCGCCAGGGATACCTGGCCCTTGTCTCCAATGAACAAGGTGCAGCCGACGGCTCTTGAGGGGATGGTGATCTCCGCCTCACGCAACAGGTCGTCGCCCTGTTCGGCGATGAGGTCCACCAGTCTCAGGAGCTTGTTGGACACGAACGCGCCTTTCAGCGCGTGCTCGTCCCTGAAATTCATCGCTGTCATGCTGTCCACCATTTGTGCAACAAATTGCGCAATTTACTGCGTATATTATTGGCTCAGGCGAATGTCAAATCGTCCAGCCGTGCTCAACGCCCGAAAAATTGGCAAGCGAAAGCCTTCGGGCATTGCTCACATACTGAATGATGGCACGGTCAGGGACGCTGGCTATAGTGTGGTTATCATCGTCAGGAGGGAATGCGGACACCATGAACCGGAGACAGATGCTGGGGGCCGCCGGTGCGATGCTGGCGCTGGGGCCGCAAGCGATGGCGCAGGCGCAAGCGAAGACAGGCGGGCTGCCGGTTCTCCTGCCGCCGCGGCTGAAGGCGGGGGACACGGTCGGCCTGATCGAACCGGCCTCTGCCACATGGGAGCCGTTCGCCATCCAGCTGATCGAGGAGGCGCTCGCCAATCTCGGCCTGAAGTCGAAACGGGCGCACAACATCCTGGACCGGGACGGCTATTTCGCGGGCGACGACAAGGCCCGTGCGGACGGCGTGAACCAGATGTTCGCCGACCCGGACGTGAACGCGATCATGAGCGTGCGGGGCGGCTGGGGCACGGCGCGGATCCTGCCGCATCTCGATTTCGATCTCATCGGCCGGAACCCGAAAGCCCTGATCGGATACAGCGATATCACGGCGCTGCACCTCGCCATTCATGCGAAGACAGGCCTCGTCACCTTCCACGGCCCGGTTGGCATTTCCGCCTGGGGCAAGCAATCGCTGGAGACGTTCAAACCCCTGCTGTTCGATGCTGCCACGCCCGATTATGTGAACCCGGTCGCGTCGGAAGACCGGCTGGTGCAGCGAAAATGGCGTACCCAGACGATCACGCCGGGCACGGCCCGCGGGCGGCTGCTGGGCGGCAACCTCACCGTCATGACCGCCCTTGTCGGCACGCCCTATTTGCCCGATTTCGACGGGGCGATCCTGTTCTTCGAGGATATCGACGAAGCGGTCTACCGCATTGACCGGATGCTGACGCAGCTCGGCCAGGCGGGCATTCTGGGGCGCGTCGCGGGGGTGATCGTCGGCAACTGCACCGATTGCAGCCAGGGCAACAGCATTGGCGGCTTCACGCTGAGCGAAATCCTGACGCACCATCTGCAGCCGCTGGGCGTGCCGGCCTATTCCGGCGCCTTTATCGGCCATCTGACGGATCAGTTCACCGTGCCTGAAGGCGGGCTTGTGGAGATGGACGCTGACGCCGGCAGCTTCCGCCTGCTGGAACCGGCGGTCCGCTGAGACCCGTCTAGCCGGCTGCCTTTTTCAGGGCGACCATGGCGACTTCCATCGCGTTCAGGAAATTCGACCGGTCCTGCTTGCTGAAAGGCGCCGCCCCTTTGGGGGCACCTTCCCCAAGGCCAGCCCGCAGGTCGGCATGGATGGCCCGCACGGCGACGGCATTGCCGATGGACGCGTCCGTGAACGGCTTGCCATTGGGACCAAGCACGCGGGCGCCCTTCTCCAGTGCCCGCTGGGCCAGCAGAATGTCCGCCGTGATGACGAGGCTGCGCGGCCCCGCCTGCTCTGCGATCCAGTCATCGGCCGCATCGAACCCGTCCGTCACGATCTGGCGGGAGATCAGCCGGTGCTCCGGAATGCGGATATAGGAATTGGCGACAATCACCACCGCCACCTCATGGCGCAGCGCCACGCGATACACCTCCTCCTTCACCGGACAGGCATCGGCATCGACGAGAACCTTCAGACCCGTCACGCCCTGCCCCCATTCCGGGACAGGGCGAACGTGTTCGGGCAGGAACCGGACCGGATCACCTAGAAGACGGCCTTCGGCGTGTCCTCTTCCATCATCTGCTGGCGCACCAGCGGGATGGGCGGGCCACCATAGGAGAGGAACTCGTCGTGGAACGCTTTCCAGCCGGAACGCGGATCTTCGGGGAAGTGTTTCGCCGTCCAGTCATCCCGCAGCTTGCGGATCATGAGCTTGCCCATCGTGTAGTTCAGGTAAGCCGGATCATAGGTGCCGCGCGCCGCCTGCTGAGTCGCATTGCCGGCATCCTGGTAGCATTCGTTGCGGAAGAGGTCGTAGCTCTGTTCCACCGTCATGCCCTCGGCATGAAGGCCGATGGCGGAGAGATAGCGGCAATCGCGCAGCAATGCGTTGGACAGTTGGCCAACATGGGTTTCCGGGTCGCCATCATGCAGGCCGGCGTCATACATCATCTCTTCGGTATAATGCGCCCAGCCTTCGGCAAAGGCGTAACCGACCCAGAGTTTCCCGAACACGGACTCGGCCCGGTTCGAATGCAGGAAGTTCAGGAAGTGGCCGGGCCAGACTTCGTGCACGCTGGTGAACAGGAGGTCCATCTCGCCGGGCACATAGGCGTTGCGGGTGGCCTCGTCCCAGCTCGGGTCCGGCGGCGAGATGTAATAGACCGACGGCAGGCCGAGATCATATGGCCCCGGCAGGTCGATATAGGCCGAGTTCTGACGATTGTACGGCGGCGACTCTTCCACCTTGGCCTGCTCGGTGCCGGAAATGGTGACAATGTCGTGCGCCTCGATGAAGGCGCGCAGTTCGGGAAGCTGCTCACGCGCCTCCTCGACCGGGCCGACTTCCGGCTTGTTGGCGCCCATCTTTTCCATACAGGCGCCGAGCGTGAGGCCGGGCGCATAGGCATCGCAAGCCTCTTTCAGGGCCGCCTGGTTGCGCTTCAGGTCTGCCTCGCCAATCGCCTTCAGCTCATCCAGCGGCAGGTCGACCGCTTCGGTGAGGCGCACCATGTCGGCAAACTTGTCCGCGCCCATGGCAAAGCCATCCGGCGTGGCCGGGACAGAGCCAATATAGTCAGACAAGTGCTGCATGGCCGCGGAGGCCGCCGCAGTTGCCTCGTCGAACTCTGCCTGCAATTCCGGATTGTCGACGTCGGCAAAGGCCGCTTTCGCGTCACCCGTGTAATAATCTGCAAACCCGCTGAAACCGGCCTGCCCGTATTTCAGGAAGGTCTCCGGCAGCGGCAGCTGCAGGTTCGCCTCGATCTGGGCGGCAGCCACCGGAACATTCTTCGCATATTTGATGAAAGCCTTCATCCGCGTCTCGGCATCGGCATAGGGCCGCGCGATATAGACGTTCGGATCCAGCACGCCGACATAGAAGTCGGGATTGTGATGCGGCCGGTCGGCCTCTTCCAGCCAGAACAGCTCGCCCTGCATGACGCGGATCAGATAGTCGCGCTCGAATTTCTGTTCATCGCTGAGGCCGGCCGGGTCCAGCGCCTGTGCGTCAGCAATTGCCGCCTTGCGTATGTCGATCTGGGCTTTCAGGCCTGCTTCGCTGAAGTCCGGCAGTTCGCCGTCGAATTCATGGCGGCCCTGATAGACCGCGAAATGCGGGTTGAGCTGGAAATAGGTTTCCAGGAAAGGCGACAGGAAAGCGCCCCATTCCGTGCTGGTGTCGATGGCCATCGGATCGGCGGGGGCTTCTGCAACCGGCGCAGCCGCTTCAGGTGCGGCCGTTTCGGGCATTGAAGCTTCTGGCGCGGCCGTTTCGGGCGCCAATTCCGTTTCCGCGACGGGGTGGGCACAGCCTGTCGCCGTCAATGCGACCAGGGAAGCCGCCATCATCAATCCACGAATTTTCATTGGAGAGTCCTCATCATCGCTGCGCACCGCGCGAGCTTTGTTACAGGCTTACACATACGCGCCAGTTGTCGCCAGTCGGCATCTGCGGTTGAAGCCCCGCCCGGTCAGACCATCGCGCCATCGGTCGGCAGGCCGAAGAGGATGCGACCGGTCAGCTCCCAGGTAGCGGGGGCGGTAATGATGTGCTGGGTCATGGCCTGCGCGTCGCGGAACTGGCGCTGCAGGGGCGAGGTTTCGAACAGCGCCGCGCCGCCGCCGAGTTCATACAGATTGCGGCAGATGTCCGCCCCGGTGCGGGTGACATGGGTGCAGGCAAGGCGGAGGTCCGCGCGGGCTTCCATCGGGATTTCATCAGCCGTCTGCGCAATCTCCCAGACCCGGTCGATCTCCGCGAACAGCAGCGCCCGGGCCGCGCGCCAGCTGGCCTCGGCCTGCGCATAGGCAGACTGGATGGTCTGGCGTTCGGCCAATGTCTTGGCAGAGCCCTGGTTCTTCTTGGCCATGGCCAGCGCATGGAACGTATCGAGGCTGCCCCGCGCATTGCCCAGCGCCGCCGCGCAGACGCCGAGCGAGAGAAAGCCGAAGGCGGGAAACTTGTAGAGCGGTCCGGTCTCACGCGGATTGCCGCCCGCGAGGCGCACGCAGCGGCCTTCCGGGACGAAAATGTCTTGCACTTCAAAGTCGCCGGAGCCTGTGCCCTTCAGGCCCATGACGTGCCAGGTGTCCAGCAGCGCCGCCTCAGCCGCCGGGAAGACGGCCATCAACGTTTCCGGCGCGCCGCTCGGCAGGCGCCGCATCTCGCCATTTTCCCAGACCGTGCAGCCGCCGCCGAGCCAGACGCTGTTCGCCGAGCCCGAGCCCCATTGCCAGCGTCCGGTGACGCGGTAACCGCCCTCTTCCGCAACAGCCCGCCCCATCGGCGCAAACACGCCGCCGGTGATGACATGCGGATCGTCGAAGATGGCCTCGGCCTCCTCCGGCGCCATGTAGGCGGCGTTCAGCGCGGACGTGTTCGCGATCATGCAGCACCAGCCGGCACTGGCATTCGCGGTCGACAGCATCTCGACGGTTTCAACGAAGGTGCGGGGGCTGGCCTCCAGACCGCCGAAACGGCGCGGCGTGACGAGGCGGAAGACGCCCGCCTCCGCCATGGTGCGCGCGAGGTCTGCCGGCAGGCGCCGGGCTTCGTCCATTTCGTTTGCGCGGGCAGCAAGTTCCGGCAGCAGGGCCTTCGCGGCTGCGACCGGATCTGTGTGGTCTGTCTTCTGGCTCATACGCTCCCCTCGTGTTCTTTTCTTTCTGGTACGATCTTCCGGAATGTCGCCGATGGGATCAACGGTAGACTTTCGGTTTCTTCTGCTGGAAGCGGACGCCGGCCCGGGCAAGGCGGGCGTGCTGGGCAGGGCCGGCGAGTTCATAGGTACGCTCCCGGAGGAATTCCATCAGGCCGCGCCGCTTACCGGCGGCGGCCAGATCGTCCGGCGACAGCGTCTGCCCGATCTCGACCCGCAGGGACTTGCCCATGCGCCGGCGCACTTCGCGGAAGACGAGCGCGAGACGCAGCTCCAGCGAGAGATGGCTCGCCATCTGGAACAGGCGCGAATTCTGGCCATCGAAATAGATGGGCGTCACCGAGGCGTTGCCATGGGTGATGAGTTTCGAGGTGAACGGCTTCCACTCATCGTCCACCGCCGTGCGGTCGAACGGGCGCGGCGTCGTGGAGACCCCGCCCGAGGGGAAGACGATGACGCAGCCGCCTGCCTTGATATGGTCCAGCGCCGCCTTGCGCATGGCGACATTGGCCGCCATCGCCTCGCGCGTGCCGGAAAAGTCGACGCGCAGGAGATAGTCCCGCGCCTCCGGAATGCCGTCGAGGGCAGAGTTTGTCAGCACCCGGAAATCCGGGCGGCGGAGGCTCACCAGCCAGCAGATGACCAGCCCGTCCAGCACGCCGAAGGGATGGTTCGCCACCACGACCAGCGGGCCCTCTTTCGGGATCTCCGCGAGACGGGATGCAGAGAACTGGACATCGAGATCCAGCAGACGGATCGCGGCCTCGAAGAAAGGCACGTCATTGGCGAGATGATCGCGGTAATGCTCGTACAGCTTCTTCAGGCGCGGCTGGCCTGAGAAACGCTCCACCACGCGCACAAGGCGGCGCTTCACCGGGTCCTCGAAATAGGACGCGTAAGAGAGTTCCGGAGAAGGCGCTTCAGCAGGAATCATTGCCCTGTTCTACGATGTCACAGCAATTCCGAGAAGCGCAGAAGATACCCGTCCGGATCCTGCACCACGCCCTGGCGCACGCGGATGGGCTCATCGTCGCGCAGATAGGTCTTCTCTTCGAGGGGCTGGATCAGCGGCGCCCCGGCGGCGAGAGCCGCCTCGCAAAGGGCCGCGGCATCCTCCACCGTGATCTGGAAATTGACGCCCCGCCCATAAGGCGCCTCAAGCGGCCCGGCGAGCCAGGTCCGCCCGACGGGCTCCTCCAGCATCAGCTCGGCCCCGCCCCTCTCAATATAGGCGAAGCGTTCCGCCGGGCGCTGGTAGACAATGGAGAAACCGAGCGCCCCGCAATAGAAATCGAGGCTGCGCGCCAGGTCGCTGACATAGAGTTCAGGGACGAGCGCGGCGGCCATCGCTCTACCCCTTCCCGATCTCGGCGAGGTCGTAGGGCGTGGACTGATAGACCTGGTTTATCCAGTTGCCGAACAGGAGGTGTGCGTGGCTGCGCCAGCGGTTGAGCGGGGGGCGGGCCGGGTCATCGCCGGGGAAGTAATTGTGCGGAATGGCGATATCGCTGCCGGCGGCGATGTCGCGTTCGTACTCTTCCTTCAGCGAGAAGGAGTCATATTCGACATGGTTGAACATGAAGACGCTGCGGCTGGGCGCATGTTCCAGAAGGCTCGGCCCCGTCGCCGGGCAGTCGACCAGCAGGTCCAGCTCCGGCCGGGCCAGCACGTCTTCGGCGTGCACTTCGGTCCAGCGGGACACCGGAATGAGGAAGTCGTCCGAGAAGCCGTTCAGATAGGGCGAGGCCGGGGCGAGGTTGCGCTGGCGGTAGATGCCGAAAGCCTTCTTTGCGAGCTGGTATTTCGGCAGCTTGTGGAAATGCCAGGCTGCTGCCATGGCGCCCCAGCAGATGAACAGGTTCGAATGCACATTCGTCCGCGTCCAGTCGAAAATCCGTGTCAGCTCGTCCCAATAGGTGACGTCTTCGAAGTCCAGCTGCTCGACCGGCGCGCCGGTGACGATGAAGCCGTCGAACTTGCGGTCTGCCACGTCTTCCCAGGTGTTGTAGAAGCTGATCAGGTGATCCTGCGACGTGTTCTTCGGCGTGTGATTGCCGATACGGATCAGCGACAGCTCGATCTGCAGCGGCGAGGCGCCCAGCAGGCGCGCGATCTGCGTCTCCGTGCGGATCTTGTTCGGCATCAGGTTCAGCAGGCCGATCTGCAGCGGGCGGATATCCTGGCGGGCGGCTTCGGATTCCTGCATCACCGCAACGCCCTCTTTCAGGAGGGTTTCACGGGCAGGCAAGGCATCCGGAATCTTGATCGGCACGGGGCAATACTCTCGACTTGTTCAGCCAGCTTGAAACCTGAAAACAAGGGAAAAAGGGAGCGCGGGGCGAAATGGTCTTCCTGCGCGCGGCCCTTTTAGCGACTTGTTTTACGTGGCTGCAAGCCGGCCGGCCAAATCACCACGA
>MDTG01126731.1_pt1 | contig 12186 bp, 12 predicted proteins | sample 811421 | NCBI WGS metagenome assembly MDTG01 (sample SAMN05326645, study PRJNA326480) | marine metagenome | isolation source: seawater | place: Pacific Ocean: South East | collected 2011
CCTTTTAATTAGTAATCGCAGTATATAATATAATGCATAAATATTTGTTTTATTGGCATTTAAGTTTATTAATATAAAGTTACGTTTTAAAAGGAATTTAATGAATTGGTTAGCACATGCTTTTTTATCAGAAGATCATATTGATTTCCAAATTGGAAATATTCTAGCCGATCCTTTAAAAGCTAGAACATGGGATGATGCTAGTATTCATATGGAAAATGGAATGCAAACACATATTAGGATTGATAAGTTTACTGATTCTCATGATATTGTAAGATTAAGTAAAAAAAGACTTAGAGAAAAAGGTTTATTAAAACCGGTAATTATTGACTTGACTTATGATTATTTACTTACAAAAAACTGGGATTTATTTTCTACTATACCAATTGATAAGTTCACAGAAAATTTTTATAAAAAGGCAAGTAATAGCTTAGAATATTTACCAAAAAAAGCTTCATATATTGTAACAAATCTAATAAATAAAGATTTATTAAATAAATATCATACTTTAGATGACTTAAATACTTCATTTAAAAGAATGGATTTACGACTATCTGAACGACTGTTAAAAAGAGAAAGTGCTTTAGAGTATTTTGATGAAGTTCACTTAAATATAGACGAGTTAGAAAATGATTTCTTAGACTTCTTCCCACAATTATGCGAACATACAAAAAAAGATTTAAATCAAGAGAAAATAAATCATTGGAAAATTTAAATCATTAAACCGTTTAAACGATTTGAAACTATCCTAAACTCACAGGTATTTTTATAACAGCTTTATAAATTAACTCTTCTTTCTCTACTTTTACACAAGGTTGATGTGCATCACTTGGATAAAAAATAGCTAAGCAATTTTCACGAATAAGAAGTTTTGATATGCCATTTTCTTTTCCCTTATAATGAGCAAAATCTGTTTTTTCTACATACTCATTTATTATTTCCAATGAGTCTAAATCACATATATCCATATACTCTTCACCTTTTACCATAAACTGAATATCAATATATTTTTTATGTACTTCAAAAAAACAATCTTTTCTATTCTTTGTATAATAAGCTTGTTTTAAAACATAAATATCTTCGTTTAACATCTCTTTTATACACTCGCCATTTTTAATATCTAAAAAATCACTTGTAATATTTTCTAAATACTCAAAAGCCACTTGAAAAGCTTCTTTTGAAACTTGTTTTTTTACATCTTCTAAATTTCCAAAAATTGCCATGTTTAACCTTTATGATTTGATACTGTTGATGGTACAGTATTTCCACTAGCTTGCATACTTAAAGCTTGGGGATATTTTTTATAATGTTCTCTTACAACTTGCGCTAGCTTTTCTTTTGTAATTTTGTCAACTTTTCCTTCCTCACCTATAACTTCTACTAAATTTGAAACCAATTCATCTTGTGGTTTTGTAGCTTTTTCTTGCCATGATTTTAATAAAACTTTATTTACAAAAGTAGGTAGTGAACCCATAATTCCAACATCATTTTGATTATGGATTAAAAGCCCAGAAGTTGTACCTCTATCAAGTGTTAAAACTTGAAATAAATATAATGTATGATAATCAAGTTGTTTCTTTTTATCTTCTTCTAAAATGGTTTTTCTAGTATTAAATGCATTTGAAATAATATCAATATATGTATCGATTATTCCCTCACCAAAACTATTTGCAAAGTCATAATCTTTTTTAATATCTGATGTTTTATAGTTTTCTAAATAAAAGTGAGAAATACCTCTGTGTCTATTTAAATCAGGAATATTAAAGTATTTATCGCCTTGTTTGATTCCTTCTTCAAAAGTATCTTTTGAAAGAGTTTTTAAAGCTTTTTCAAATACCTCTTTATCTTCATTGTTTTCAATACTTGGATTTAAATCAGCCATAATACGCCAATAAGAATCATTCCCTTTAATTTGAGTAAGTGAAATATGAATATGAATAGATGGAACATTGGGATTTTTAGGATGAATTATAGTAGATATTGCACTTGCACTTTGAAGTTTTTTACTCTCATCTTCATCATAATGAACTTGAGATACATTTACACTTGCAGTATTAAAAAGAGTATTATCTCTTGCTTCAAATCTAGAACCACCACCGTGAATTCCATCATCTCTTAACCATGTAACTTCTTCGTAATTTTTATTCTCTCCAATTGTTTGGCTTAAGTGATTTAGTTTGTCTACAAATCTTTTTTGTAAAGCTCTTACAAGTTTATAAGCCTCAATAGCTTCAGTTGATTTTGCCATAATCATAGTCATTTATATATACCTTAAATTTTTTCTTATTGTATCATAGTATAATCAGAAAAATAAATAAGAAACAATGGGAATAAATGATAGATTTAATAAAAAGATTACCAAAAGCTGAACTGCATTTACATATTGAAGGTTCCTTAGAACCTGAACTTATGTTTAAGTTAGCAAAAAAGAATAATATACAAATACCTTATAAAACTATTGAAGATGTAAAAGCTGCATATAACTTCACAAATCTACAAAGCTTTTTAGATATTTATTATGCTGGAGCAAATGTACTTATAACGAAGCAAGATTTTTATGATTTAACACATGAATATATTTTAAAATGTGTAGAAGATAATATAATTCATACAGAAATATTTTTTGACCCACAAACACATACTTCAAGAGGAATTTCTTTTGAAACTGTACTTACAGGAATCAAAGAAGCTTTAGATGATGCAAAAGAAAAGTATGGAATCACATCTTGTATTATCATGTGTTTTTTAAGACACTTATCACAAGAAGATGCCTTTGAAACTTTAGACCAAGCTATAGCTTTTAAAGATGATATTATAGGAGTTGGCTTAGATTCCTCAGAATTAGGAAATCCACCTTCAAAGTTTGAAGAAGTATTTAAAAAAGCAAAAGAACAGGGCTTTAAACTTGTAGCTCATGCAGGAGAAGAAGCTGATGTTTCATATATTTATGAAGCTTTAGATTTATTAGAAATTGAACGAATTGATCATGGTGTTCAGTCTATAAAATCAGATGCTTTAATGAAAAGATTAAAAGAAGAGCAAATACCTCTTACAGTTTGTCCAAACTCAAATATAGAGTTAAAAGTATTTAATAATTATAAAGAACACAATATAAAAAAGCTTTTAGATTATGGATTAAATGTATGTGTAAACTCAGATGACCCAGCATATTTTAAAGGCTATTTAAATCAAAACTTTATAAATCTATATGAAAACTTAGAGCTTTCAAAAGAAGATATTATTACTTTAGTGAAAAACTCTTTTAACTCAAGTTTTATAGATGAAGAACTAAAAAAACAGTATATATTAAAAGTAGAAAAAGCTATATAAATTTACATAAATAAAAGGTATAAAATGGATAAAATATTAAACTATATAAAAATAAACGAACTAATCTCAACATCAGGACAGCCACGCCCTGAACAGTTTGAAACAATTGCTCAGAATGACTTTGAAGTAGTTATAAATCTTGCACTTCATAATGCCTCAAATGCAATAGAAAATGAAGATAAAATTGTAACAGATTTAAAGATGACATATTTTCATATTCCTGTAGATTTTGAAAATCCAAAACCTTCAGATGTAAAACTTTTTTTAAATACATTACAAGCATTGGGTTCTAATAAAGTTTGGGTTCATTGTGCTTTAAACTATAGGGTTACAGCTTTTATGTATGTTTATCATAAATACATCTTAAATACTCCATTTAATGAAATTAATATTTCAATGTTTGATGAATGGTCTCCTGATACAAAATGGCAAGAGATTATGAAAATAGATTTTGAAGAAATTAAAAAAGCTTAATATAAAAGTTGAAATTTATTAGTAAAAGCAAGTCTTATTTAAACTTTTGATAATATAAATTTATAAAATAATAATGGAAAAAATTTGAAAATAGAAACAAAAACACAGAAATTTGATGAACGACTACATTTAGAAAGTGGAAGGATATTAGAATCTTATGAATTAGTATATGAAACTTATGGTGAATTAAATGAAGATAAATCAAATGTAATTGTTATATGTCATGCACTTGCAGGTTCACATCATGCTGCTGGTCGTTACGGTGATGAAGCAAAGCCTGGATGGTGGGATAAGTTTATTGGTGATGGAAAAGTAATTGATACCAAGAAGTATTTTGTTATATGCTCAAATAACTTAGGAAGTACATTTGGTTCTACAAATGCACTTAGTATTGACCCTTCAACAAAAGAAGAATACAGACTAAAATTTCCTATTTTAACAATCTCAGATATTGTAAAAGCACAAATGAAACTGTATGAAAAATTAGGCATTGAAAAAGCTGTTGCAGTTATTGGCGGTTCTATGGGTGGAATGCAAGCACTTTGTTATTCAATTGAATTTCCAGATTTTACTGATACTGTAATTGCACTAGCAACTACTGCATATACAAGACCTTGGGCAATTGCTATTAATAAAATTGCAATAGAAGCTATACGACATGACCCAGCTTTTAAAAATGGACTTTATGAAAAAGAAGATTTAGAAGTACAAGGCTTACCTGGTCTTGCTATTGGACGAATGGCAGGATTAATTGCATATTTATCTCCTACATTATTTAATGACAAATTTTCAAGAGAATACAGTAGAACAGATGGTTTATATGAACTATTTGGAAGATTTGAAGTTGAAAGATATTTAGAATATAATGCATATTCTTTTCCAAAAGTATTTGATCCTTTATCTTATCTTTACATTTGTAAAACTATGAATATTTTTGATGCAGGAAGAAATAAAGATAAGTTAGAAGATTCCTTTGATAAAGTAAAGTGTAATCTACACTTAATAGCTTTTGAAGATGATATGCTATTTTTCCCTGAAGAAATGGAAGAAATAAGAGATATTATGATAAAACTAGGAAAAGAAGATCAAGTAACTTACAAACTTATAAACAGCAAATCAGGACATGATTCTTTTTTAGTTGAAGTTGATAAGTTCGCAGATCATGTTAAAAATATATTAGAAGGAAAATAATGAATAAAGAAACAGAAAAATTAGTTTTTGAAGATAAAATAGTAGAAGCAAAACAACTTTTAGAAAAACTTTCAAACCCACAAATTACACTAAGTGATTCTATAGATATTTATAAAAATGGAATCAAAGAATTAGAAGAAGCACAAAAACTTCTTGATGAAGCAAAGCTAATATTCACTACACAAGAAAAAAACTAATAATAAAACCTTACATTTTGTTATATATTTTATAGCAAATTAAAAAATCTGATAAACTTTTCATTTATGAGAAGTTTAAGGATTTAAAATGAAAACTATTCAAAACCTAGAAGAAATAAACAAACCAAGAGAAAAACTATATAAAAAAGGTGCTCAAGCACTTAAAGATTATGAACTTTTGAGCGTACTTTTAGGCTCAGGTGTAAAAGGTAAAGATGTAATAACTCTATCAAAAGAAATCATAAAAATATTAGAATTAGACTTTACTTCTATAACTTTAGAAAAACTAACCAGTATTCACGGTTTAGGTCGTGCAAAAGCTGCACAAATCTTAGCAAGTATTGAACTTTGTAAAAGATATGTAGGTGAAAAACAAAAACTTAGAATATCAAGTTCACGTGATGTATATGAAGAACTAATCCCCTATAAAGACAAACAGCAAGAATACTTTTTGTGCATGTATTTAGATGGTGCAAATCATCTCATAAATACAGAAGTCATAAGTATAGGAACACTAAACCAAAGCTTAGTTCACCCAAGAGAAGTATTTTCTTATGCAATAGAAAAAAGATGTGCAAGTATAATAATAGCTCACAATCACCCAAGCGGAACACTTGAACCAAGTCTTTCCGATATTAACGTAACAAAAAGATTACAAGAAGCAGGGAAGATTTTAGGTATTGATATACTTGACCATGTGATATTTACAAATGATGGTTTTTATTCTTTTAAAGAAGAGGGGATTTTATAAAGCAAGTTATTTATAAACTTTTAGTAAAATAATTATTAAATAAATTTAATAATTAAAATGGAAATAAATGTTCGAACAAACTTTTAAAAATATAGACGATATTCTTTTCAAAGATTCTGGTGCAGATAGTGAGCTTGATTATATAGGTCAAACTTCTTGGATAATGTTTTTACGTTACTTAGATGAACTTGAAAATGAAAAAGCTGAAATAGCAGAACTTGAAGGCGAAGAATATACTTTTATTTTAGATGAGCAGTATAGATGGAACTCTTGGGCAGCTCCTAAAACAAAAGATGGAAAGTTTGACCACAACACAGCTTTAACAGGTGTTGATTTAGTACAATTTGTAGATACGAAACTTTTTCCTTATCTAGCTTCTTTTAAACAAAAAGCAATATCTGCTGATACTATTGAGTATAAAATAGGTGAGATATTTTCTGAGCTTAAAAACAAAATCCAAGGTGGCTATGGTTTAAGAGAAATACTTGAACTAGCAGACTCTCTACCTTTTAGGTCAAGCAATGACAAACATGAACTAAGCCATCTTTACGAAACAAAAATTAAAAATATGGGAAATGCAGGAAGAAATGGTGGACAATATTACACTCCAAGACCTTTGATTCGAGCTATGATAAATGTAATAAATCCACAAATTGGTGAAACTGTATATGATGGAGCAGTTGGGAGTGCAGGGTTCTTATGTGAAACTTACGACTATATAAAAGCAAATATGCCAAAAAATGTGGACAATCTTCAAACTCTACAAAAAAACACTTTTTATGGAAAAGAGAAAAAGAATCTAGCTTATGTAATAGGTATTATGAATATGATTTTACACGGTATAGAAGCTCCAAATATCATACATACAAATACTTTAGCTGAACCCTTATCACAAATTCAAGAAAAAGATAGATATAACGTAATCCTAGCAAATCCCCCTTTTGGTGGGAAAGAGCGAAAAGAAGTACAACAAAACTTCAATATCAAAACAGGTGAAACAGCATTTTTATTTATGCAACACTTTATCAAATCACTCAAAGCAGGTGGAAGAGCAGCAATTGTAATCAAAAATACAGTATTATCAAATACAGATAATGCTTCAGTGGCTTTAAGAAAACACTTGCTTGAATCTTGTAATCTTCACACCATCTTAGATATGCCAGCAGGTACTTTTACAGGTGCAGGAGTAAAAACTGTAGTATTGTTTTTTACAAAAGGTGAAGCTACAAAGAAAACTTGGTTTTATTCTCTAAATGCTGGACGAAATATGGGGAAAACAAATCCTTTAAATGATAAGGATATGAAAGACTTTTTAGCTTTACAAAAAACAAAAAAAGATAGTGATAACTCTTGGACTATAAATATTAGTGATTTAGATGAAAATACTTATGATTTATCTGTTAAAAATCCTTTTATCAAAGAAGAAGCACCTCTTCGAACTCCTGCTATTATTTTAGAAGATATGAAAAGATTGGATGATGAGACAAAAGAAATTTTAGATTCTATTGGTGAGATTGTATGAAGTTAAGAACTTTTTCTGACATATTAGAAATAAGAAGTGGAAGAAATCAAAAAGATGTTCTAAATCCAAATGGTAAATACCCTATCTTAGGTAGTGCAGGAAAGGTTATGGGTTATTCAGATAAATTTATTTGTGAAGAAAATACTACAATTATTGGTAGAAAAGGAACAATAAATAATCCAATGCTTATACGAGAGAAATTTTGGAATGTTGATACAGCTTTTGGATTACATGCTCTAAATGAATTAGATAAAAAGTATTTATTTTATTTTTGTCAAAGTTTTGATTTTACAAAACTTGATAAAGGTTCAGGTAGACCAAGTTTAGTGAAATCTGACTTATTAAAAATCAAGATGTATTGTCCTGAAATTGATGAACAAAAACAAATCGTAAAAATCCTAGATACAGTTTTTGAAACAATTGAAAAAGCAAAAACAAATCTTGAAAAAAACCTTAAAAATACAAAAGAACTATTTGATAGCAAATTAAATGAAATATTTTCTCAAAAAGGCGAAGGTTGGGAAGAAAAAACTTTAGGTGAAGTTTGTATTTATGAAAAAACTAAAAATATAAAAAAACTTCCGTATATTGGATTAGAAGATATAGTATCAAATAAGGGTGTATTTATTGGCTCTTATGAAAATCATGAAGTTAAAAGTACTACTTTTTATTTTACAAGTGATCATTTACTATATGGAAGATTAAGACCATATTTGAATAAAGTATTTATGCCAGATTTTGAAGGGCATTGTTCTACAGAAATATTTCCTATTAGAGTTAAAAATATAGTAGTAAGAGAATTTTTATTTTATTGGTTTATTTCTTCTAATGTTGTTCAAAGAATTAATGCTACTTGTACAGGTGCAAGAATGCCAAGAGCGAATATGAATGAAGTATTAAAGTTTAAATTATTTATTCCTAATATTACTATTCAAAAATCAATTATAATAGAAATTATCAAATTAGATAAACAAACAAAACAACTAGAACAAAAATACCAACAAAAACTAAACAACCTAGAAGAACTAAAAAAATCTCTACTTCAAAAAGCTTTTTCAGGAGAGCTTACAAAGTAAAGGATTATGATGGAAGATACTTTATCAAATACAAATTTTAGTGAAATAGTAAACTTAATACAAAAAGCAAAACAAAAAGCGTATGCTCAAGTAAATAGCACAACTATAGAGCTTTACTGGAATGTAGGGCAATATATCTCCACTAAAATTATCAAAGAAAATTGGGGTAAAAGTGTGGTTAAAGAGCTTGCTATTTATATCTCAAAAAAAGAACCAAATGCCAAAGGATTTAGCGATAAAAACCTTTGGAGAATGAAGCAGTTTTATGAAACATATCATAAAAATGAAAAACTCTCACCACTGGTGAGAGAATTAACATGGACAAATAATCTCATCATATTATCAGCATCTAAAAGTGATGAAGAGCGAGAATTTTATATTAAATTATCGACAAAAGAAAGATATTCAAAAAGAGAACTTGAAAGACAAGTTAAAAGTGGTATATTTGAAAGAACACTATTGTCAAATCAAAAAGTGTCGCCAGCGGTGACACTTTTACCTCAAGATACAAAAAATGTATTTAAAGATGTCTACTCATTGGAACTTTTGGGATTAAATGATTCACATAGTGAAAAAAATTTACAAAATGCAATATTATCAAATCTTAAAGATTTTATTTTAGAGATTGGGAAAGATTTTTGTTTTATGGGACAAGAGTATAAAGTACAAGTTGGTAATAAGGACTTTAGTATAGATTTGCTTTTTTATCATAGAGAACTACAATGTTTAGTAGCCTTTGAGTTAAAAATAGATGAGTTTGAGCCATCTTATTTAGGTCAATTAGAATTCTATCTTGAAGCACTTGATAGAGATGTAAAAACAGATGATGAAAATCCAAGTATTGGAGTATTACTTTGTAGAGAAAAAGATGATGAAGTAGTAGAGTATGCGCTAAGTCGTAGTCTAAGTCCTACAGTTATCTCAGAATACGAAACAAAACTTATCCCAAAAGAGTTATTAAGACAAAAGCTAAATGAGTTTTATGAAAGATTGGAGAATAAAGATTATGAATGAAGCAGAAACAAGAGCTGATTTAATAGACCCTATCTTAGTAAAAGCAGGTTGGGGTGTCGTTCCTGGAAGTAGGATACGAAGAGAATTTCCTATTTCAAAAGGTAGACTTCTTGGAAATAAAAGACGAGGAACTGCATTAAGTGCTGATTATGTGCTTATTTACAAAAATAGAAACCTAGCTGTTATTGAAGCTAAAAAAAGAGACTTACACTATACAGATGGACTTACACAAGCTATTGATTATGCTACACGTTTAAATATACGATATACATATAGCACAAATGGTTTACAGTTTTATAGTGTAGATATGAAAGAGAATATTCAAGGAGATTGTCTAAGTTTTCCAACTCCTGATGAATTATGGAATATGACATTTCCAAAAGAACAAACTGTATTAGAAAGACTTTTTTCTATCCCTTTTGAAGATAAAGCAGGTTCATGGGAACCTAGATACTATCAAAACAATGCGATCACAAAAACACTAGAAGCCGTTGCCAATAACAAAAAAAGAATACTTCTTACACTAGCAACTGGTACAGGAAAAACAGCTATTGCTTTTCAAATAGCTTGGAAACTTTTCCATTCAAAATGGAACTTACAAAAAGATTTTAAAAGAAGTCCTAGAATTTTGTTTTTAGCAGATAGAAATATTTTAGCCGACCAAGCATTTAATTCTTTTGGTGCATTTGATGATGATGCTTTGATACGAATAGACCCAAGTGAAATAAGAAAGAAGAAAAAAGTTCCTACAAATGGAAGTATATTTTTTACTATTTTTCAAACCTTTATGAGTGGAGATAATGATACACCAAATTTTGGAGAATATGCAAAAGATTTTTTTGATTTTATTATTATTGATGAGTGTCATAGAGGAGGAGCTAGTGATGAGAGCTCTTGGAGAGAAATCCTTGAATACTTTGAACCCTCAGTTCAGTTAGGACTAACAGCCACTCCAAAAAGAGATGAAAATGGAGATACTTATAAATACTTTGGTGAACCTGTTTATATTTATTCACTAAAAGAAGGAATCAATGACGGATTCTTGACACCTTTTAAAGTAAAAGATATTTCAACTACAGGAGATAAATATATCTATACAGCAGATGATGAGGTACTTGAAGGTGAGATAGAAGAGGGTAAAGAATATACAACAGAAGATCAAAATAAAATTATTGAAATTATGGATATAGAAAAGTATAGGGTAAATGTTTTTATGGATATGATAAATCAAAATCAAAAAACACTAGTATTTTGTGAATCACAAAATCACGCCGCTGCTATACGAAACCTAATAAACCAAAAAGCAGACTCAAAAAACTTAAACTATTGTTGTAGAGTTACAGCAAATGAAGGAGCTAAAGGTGAGCAGTTTTTAAGAGACTTTCAAGATAATGAAAAAATCATACCTACAATTCTTACAACTTCAAAGAAACTAAGTACGGGAGTAGATGCTCCTGAGATAAAAAATATCATACTTTTAAGAGACGTCAAGTCAATGGTTGAGTTCAAACAAATAGTAGGACGAGGTACTAGATTGTTTGATGGAAAAGATTATTTTACAATATATGATTTTTATGATAATTACAAACATTTTATAGATCCAGCTTGGGATGGTGAACCAATTGAACCAGAAGAGCCAAAACCAAAAGAGCCTTGTAAAAGTTGCAATCAACTACCTTGTGTTTGTGAGAAAGAAGAACCCAAAATATGTCCAGAGTGCAACAACAGACCTTGTGTATGTGAAAAACCTAAAAGAAAAATGATTCGAATAAAACTAAGTGATGGTAAATTTGCAGATTTGGACTCTATGATAAAAACATCTTTTTATGATCCTTCTGGAAAACCAATGTCAAGTGAACAGTTTGTAAAAGAGTTATTTAAAGAGATACCAAAGTTTTTCGCAAGTGAAAAAGAGCTTAGAAGAATATGGTCTATTCCTGATACTAGAAAAAGACTTCTTGAAGAACTTAGCGATGCTGGATATACCCAAGAACAACTTGATAATTTGAAAAAAGTTGTTCATGCCCAAAATAGTGATTTATTTGATGTTTTATCATATATTGCCTATCATAAAGATATTGTGCCAAGACTGCAAAGAGCAACAAAAGCGAAACTAAAAATAACTCATTATGATAATGAAAAGCAAGAGTTTTTAGACTTTGTTTTGAAACAGTATGTAGACAATGGAATAAAAGATTTAGATGATAAAAGATTAAAAGATTTATTGTTATCACAATATAGCGCCATAGAAGATGCAAAAAATAAAATAGGTGATATTAAAACGATAAGAGAAACTTTTATAGGTTTCCAGAAATATCTTTATGAAGAAGAATCGGAAAACGAACTGGATTATGATAACTTGATGGTTGCAGAACCTACACTAGAATATAATTAGTCAATATAGTTTAAATTATACATATTTGTAATTATCCTAAAAAATATACTATAATTACAAATATATATGAATAAGGTTTAAGTATGGAAAAAGTATCTATCTATTTATTTGATAAATTAATAGCCAAAATGTATCAAGATGAAAACAGAATATATCTTGAGCAAATTGATGATTTGTGTCATAAAGCAAGTCCTTTGATGATATCAAAAGATATAAAAGAGATTGAAACAACTAAC
>MDTG01449521.1_pt1 | contig 12186 bp, 7 predicted proteins | sample 811421 | NCBI WGS metagenome assembly MDTG01 (sample SAMN05326645, study PRJNA326480) | marine metagenome | isolation source: seawater | place: Pacific Ocean: South East | collected 2011
AGGAACTATTACTTCAGACCATATTGGTAAGCCTAATATTATTGACATAAGAAACTTAGATGTAAATAGGGGTAGTCGCTATGATTTATCTTTAAAAGATTTAATTGTAATTTTTGAAGATAGCCAAACAATAGAATATCCTACCGTTCATTTTGACATAAGAAATGAAAACTATTCTTTTACACTTCATATTAGAACTGTTCAAGATGAGAGAGCAGGAACAGATGGAGATTTTGGCAAAGATAGGCTAAGGGCTTTATACTTGATAACTCGTCATGTGCTTGAGGGGAAGCGAACAGGATATACTGCATCGGATGGTTCTAAGTTTAATCAAATATTTGTAGGCTCTAGAAATGAATCCAATGACAGGAAAAAAAGAATATTCGGATATAAGATTAGTATAGAAGCAAAAAGATTCGCACTCTCAGTCCCATAGTAAGTAAGTAAGGAGAGGGAAGAATGACAAACACAGACATATTTTTAGGAAGCGGTGCAACATTATCATTAGTGCCGGAATTAGATTTATTTGCTTTAGTTAATCATAGTGCTAGTAACACTACTAAATTAATACCTGAAGATGCCTTTATTGTAAATTATCTTCTAGTAAATAATTTATATGTGGGTTGTGTTCTAGAACTTTACGAAACGGGAACTACTTCTCCCTTGTCTGTTCATACTGTTACTGAAAACGATTCTACTTCCTTTACTATTTCACCTGCTTGCAGAACTCCTGCTTCGGGGGATTTTATAGTAATAAAGTCCTATGGCGCACCTAGCGTTGGGCAAAGAAATTCTTCTGTTAAAAGACTAAATGCTGACAATTGGTTAGGAATTTTAGAAAGTGCAGAATTTCCAAACGTAGAAGTAGAGGTCAAGCAATCAAATCTTTCTTTGGGAGGTTCTAGAAACTTTACCCATCAGTATAAGGGAATAGAAACTGCAAGTGGAGGAAACTTGAACATTGTGGCTAATCAAGGAACTTGGCTATACTATGCTTTAGGTGCTTGTGAGCAAGTTTTAGCAAAAACGAATAATGACCATCCTACTAGTAAAACAGATGCTTCGGTGGCAGGAGACGTATATATTGATACAGGAAATGCAGGAGATTCCGGACAAAGCACAATTCAAACTCATTTGAATCAAGGGCCAATATTTTACAAGACAGGATATGCGGCTACCGGAGTTGCGGGGGATGCTTTAACTCCTCCATTAGTAAATCATTTAGACTTACATACTAATACAGAACAATTAGTGCTTCCATCTACTCCTTCCTCTATAACAGATGCAATCACATATACATTTATAGAGGCAAACGGAGAGGACTTACCTTCTTTTGCATTAGAACAATCTATTAGCAAACTAGTTAGTGGTTCTGAGAACTTGACAGATACTTCTGCCAATTTAGAAGACTTAAACTTCGTAAGAATTGCAAGAGGAAATAGAGTCAATACTTTTACTATGACCGCAAACGAAAACGAAGAAGTAAAAATGACTCTTGACCTAATGACAAGAACTGTTCACAAGTTAGACCAAAACGAAGTATATGAATCTAGAGGTGGCGCAGGAACTGTCAATACCAATTTGTTTAACTTTGAAACAGATGAATTCTTAGAACCATTCTTTTTCTCAAGAGGTTCCTTTAGTTTATTCGGACAACAGTTCCTAAAGGTTACAAATATGACTTTGACAATCAATAACAATTTACAAGAAAAGAGATTCATTGGTGTAGGAAATACTTCTATTCAAGATGCTATTCCGTCAAATAGAGGATACGAATTATCATTTACTGCTTTAGTAACAGATGATTTACTCTTTGAGGAACTGTTCAATAGAAATGAAAATACAGGAACTTCCGTAGTTACAAATGGAACAAACTTTGCCACTGATGCACAGATTGATTTGAAATTCAATAAAGCAAATAACGAAGAAATTAATATTTCTTTCAAGAACTATTTCCTAGAAAGTGCAAACTTTACAATACCGGATGACAAAGGGCCAATAACTGTTGAAGCAATGGTAAGGCCAAGAGATTTGAAGGAATGCACAGTAAAAACTCATTGGATTTTACAGGGGTGATTTTCTTGGATAAATATACTAAGAGAAAAATTATGGCAGAAAAACTCAAGGCTCCTAAGAAAAGAGGCCGACCAAAAAAAGAGGTAGTTAAAGAAGAAGAAACTACTGAATGATATTCCACCAACACCGTTTGTTCGTTTGTTGGTTTTGTAGGTGGAAAGAATGTTAAACAAAAAAATAGTAAGTGACAAGAGTGTAATGTTTGCACTCTCAGAAGCAAAATGCCATTGGATAAAAGTTTCAGAGGATTCTGAAGAATATCTAAAAGTATGGATTAAAGACCCTACTTGGCTAGAAGTAGAAAAAGCAGTGAACTCTTTAATGAACATTGATGCTAAGAATCAAAGTTTAGATATTGATTTAAATAAAATGTATCGCTATATGGTTGATAATTTTATTACAAAAACTGAGCCTTCTTTATCTACGGTTGATTTAATTAGACTCAATCCCTATATTGGTAATCAAATAAAAGAAATACTTCCTAATCCCTTTGAATTAATGTCGGGGGATGAAGAAAAAAACGCAAATTGAGGCGAGCAGTTAGGCGAGGTGAAGGAGATACCTCAACAGCAAGCCTCATAATAGTTTATACCTTAGCAAAAGCATTGGGAATAAATCCTTTAGAAGTATATGAGATGCCAGCACAACTAGTAATGGATATGCTAACAATTCACGGCATAGTAGAAGAATATAAAGCGGAAGAACTAGAAAAGAAATCCAAGAAGGTGAAATAATAATGGCATTTATTGGAGAAGTTGTTGAAAGGGATTTAAAGCGGCTTAGGGATTCCCAACAACAATATGAAGGAATTCTAACTAGAACATCTAAGGCCATAAAGCGATTTATGGATAATGAAGAAGGTATTTCGGGTTTCGTAAAGAGAACAATATATGCTTTTAGAGGATTCAGTGCAATAAATAAAGTATTTCTTGCGTTCAAAACTTCCGGAGCAGTTTATGATAAAACTGTGGGAAATCTAATAAAAGGTAATTCATTTTTAGGTAAAAGTTTTGGAGCATTATCTAAACTAAAAATTCCTAACTTTTCAGAAAAGTTGGCGGGGGGAGTAAGTTCCGGAGTAGGTGCTTTGAAGTATTTGGGTAAAATGGGTAAAAATCCTATGTCTTTATCAGAAAGGATAAATCCTATACTTGGCAAAGGTGAAGATAATCTTAACAAGCGTTTTGACCAGTTTAATAGTATTCTTAGTCCTATCAAAGATGCCATACTTAGTTTTGACTATATTGGTAAAGGTAAAGGTTTGGTTCTAGGAACATTAAAACTTTTGAGAGTTATTTTATCAAAAGCATTCAATTTTTTCATCATAGGAATATTAGGACTTATAGCAATTTTAGCCTTTGTTAAACTCTTTTGGAGTGCTGCCAAATCCTTTGGAGAAGGTCTCAAGGAATCCTTTGGGGGTTTCTTTCAAATTATTAAAGATTCATTTGAGATAGTTGTTGATAGTGTAAAAACAATATTTGGTTTCTTTATGGGAGATACTAGTCTTGGAGAACTAATTTTTGCAGTATTAGATATTGCTGTGGTATTCTTAAATTTAGCAATACAGGTAGCAGTTAGAGTCATAGTGGGATTAGTGATAGGTTTATTTAAACTAGGTATGAAATTGGGAGAAGCAACTTTAAATTTCTTTAAGGGGTTGAGTCCTAACAAGAGAATAGCAACGGTAGTGGCGATAGGTTTCGCTATTGTAGGATTTTTATTTGGCATTCCCATTATATTTCCGGTTATTATATTAGGTGCTTTATTCTTATTCGGTAAGTATTTATTAACTAGGCTACCTAAATTAATCGGTAAAATATTGCCTTTTGCTAATGGAGGAGTTGTAACTAATAGCGGTATGCAACTAGTTGGAGAAAGAGGGCCGGAACTAGTTTCTTTACCTAAAGGTTCTAGAGTTCACTCTAATAGAGATAGTAGAAAAATGATGGGCGGAACTCAAATCAATAATTATATTACAATTAATGCTAGAGATACTTCTGATGGAGAAATGAGGAGAATTGCAAATAAAATAAGTAGTATGGTTAATAATAAAATTAATCGGTCTACTTCTTCTAGAACTTTAGGGTGATTAAATGAGTTTCGTATATTTAAAAACAAAAGCCAATAATGGTAGTTTAGTAAAAAATGTAATTCCATTAAAAGTTACGTCTATTAGTATTTCTACCGATAAACAAATTCCTGCTTTACCTGTTCCTGCAAGCGGTCTTACTTTTGGAGAGGCTACAACTGCGGCTTTAGATTTAGGTATGTCTAGTAAACAAATAACGATTAATGGATTTATTTTAGAAGAAACTATTACTAAAGAGGGTAATCTAGGCAGTGGACACAATAAAGGGCCATTAGTTTATACTGCTCATGAGATTGCACAGATGATTGCTTCGGGAGTAGATTCGACAGGAGCAGCGATACACCAAGCGTTTGATGAATTAGTATTTTTAATTCCTTCAAAGGTAGATGAAAACTTTACTCAAGTGACTGAAAGAAATATTCCGTGGACTTTTACTTCAAGAGGTAAAAGAAATAAATTAGATAATTTCCGTGTTCCTATACCAGCAGATTTTCCAACAAGCGAAACCTCTACCGGAGTTAGAGGATTTATTAGACAATTTGGTTGCGATTTTACTTCTGATACAGTAGAGGTTTCTTTTAACATGACCTTTGAAGTAGCAAGTGTATTCCCTTGAGGTGAATAAATGTATGAAGTTTTAGCAGGTAGACAGCGAGCGTTGGTCTTTCCTGTTATGTGTAATGGTCATGTTAAGATAGATTATAGGGACAATGTTGTAGATACAGGAGGAGATTCTTCTACTACAAATGACGTTGCATATGGACTATGGGCGCATGAAGGAGATTTTACTTTTGAAAGTATAATCACTCCGTATGAAATAAATGGTCATGGAACTTATTCTTCTGCTTCTGCTCTTGCTACCGATAGTAAAAAAGTAATGCCAGCACTTTCACAATCTGTTTATACTGCGGGAAATGAAGGAAATTTCCAAAGTGAATTGTATTTATCTAGAACTGCTAGACTTACTCATGAAATGATGATTTTTCATAATACTAATTTTCAAATCTCTTTACTTAATTCAACCTTACATAATGAAAATAATCCTGCTAGATATAAGATTAGAGTTAGATTAAAATTAGGGACTTCTACTGAAACATACACGACTGAAGAAGTAATTACTCCTGTTGATTCCGGAAGACAATTTAGAAGTTCTACTATTTCGGGAATAACTTCCCTTCATGTAAATTCCGATGGTAGAAAAACACATAGAAAATTAGGAACGATTAGTAGTGTTAGCGGGGCAACATTTACTGTTTCTAGTGCATTCAATCTTTTTGATGGCGACAAATTAGAGTTATTTGTTGTAAGGAATGGAGAAATAGTTTCTATTGGAACCATAAAAACCATTAGCGGAAGTAACGTAACTTTAACCGCTACTCCCTCTATTAGCCTACAAAATGGAGAGGAATTTTACATCAAAGATGAGCAAATGGCAACCTACACAGAAAATACTTTTCACGTTGCTTGCACGTTTAACTCATCTTCTAGAACATTGAAAATTTTCTTAAATGGTTCTTTAGTTAAACAAGATGACCATTCAACCGATGATACTTTTTCTTTTGCTAAAGAGGATACTTATATTGGGGCTAATGGAACAGGTTCTACGGGGGCAGGTTCAGCAACAACCAATAAGCAATTTATGGGAGAATTGCACGAAATGTCTATGATGGGCGTAGAAAGAAAAGAGTTTAAAGGAGTTCTAAACTTGATACCTAAATTTGAAGATACTTTATTTTATTTCAGATTTGAGGAGGTGGACTTGTGAGTGATAGGCTGAATATTTTGGCTAAGGGCAGTGCAACCGTTTTTGCAGTTGGGGGTTCTGTATCGGGGTCATCTGCTACTCTTTCCGTTGGCTCTATAAATAATTTAACAGTAGGCATGAAGGTTATTGGAACTACTCCATCTACTACTAATCTTAAAGAAAACACTTTTATCAAGAGCATTGATAGTAGTTCGCAAATAACTTTGAGTAAATCTACTGATGGGGCTATAAGTAGCAGAATGTTTTCTTTTTCTCAAGTAAATTACGATGTTCCTACAAATCCACATATTAATTTAGCCAAGACACTTTCTTCAACAGATAGAATGTATGCGGCAATTTTCTCTGATGATAGTAATGCAACTCTTTCTTTTGATGAAGTAGGAACTACTACTGCCAACACAGAAAGAGAAAACCTAGCCAATACTAGAGGATATAGAATAAAATGTTTTGATACCCATACTAATACCGGAGTTCAATTGATAGATTCTACTACTAATTATACCGATAGTGATTTTTCTACTAGCCATTATTTTGTATTGTTGCATTCAGATGACCATAATCTTCACCACTTTGCAAAACTAACGCAAGTGACTAGGGATGATGTTACAGGGGATTCTTTTGAGTTTGAACCTAGATTGGGACAGGAAATCCCAAAGGGAACAAAATTTATGTTGTTTAAAGGCCCACTAAAAAGCACAAACCCTTTAGCGATTTCTGCTGGAATAAAAAGCAATTTGCAATTTGAGTTATTCTGTTCTAGGCCATTATTTTATTTCTTTGATGAAGATTTAGATAAAGAAGAAGAATTAGACCACGGAAGAAAATATTATGCTTATTGTCAAACTACTAACACTAACGGGGCAATAGATTTAGATGCAGGATTAAAGACTACATTTTTAACCGTCACAGAATATGCTGAAGACATTGTAGATTATAGCAAATATAATTTAAGGGCAAAAGTTGTGGATAATTTAAGACCTTTAGATGCACCTCAAACAAATACTTCTAATGAAGGAAATACCCCAAATGCTTTGGATTTTACAGATTATAATGATGCTTTTCCTAATGCTAGGAGAGATACAGATGATAACCACACTTCTCTACAATACCGTGGGCCTAGAAGATATTTACATTACAAATTCTCTCCGGATAAATCTAATTCTGTATTTGGCGTGTTTGATAATATAGTCTATGAATCATATGGTCAAAGAGGAGGATATTCTGAAACTAAAATCATAGACGTTTTTAAAATTCAACATAAAAAAATAATAGAGAATGAAGGATATAGAGTAAGGCACAAAGTTCATCGTGCAGACTTAGAAGAATTTTTTGATTTAAACGTAGAAGTTTTAACTGATTCTTCTCCAACATATACCTTTACATCTGAGTTTGATTTAAACAATTTTTTAAACGATGATGACGAAATAAAAATAGGAGATACATTATTTATCATTGATTCAATAGGAACCCATACTGCTGCTACTGGAACAACTCCTGCAACTCAAACATTAACTCTAAAAAACGCACCTAACAAATTGCATAAAAGTGATGGAGTTGCAGGAACATTTACTAGTTCTTCTAATCCTACGATTTCTATTGGTTCTAAATTATTTAGGAGAGCATTCAATAGACAAGATAAAACTTTAATGACAGATTTTAATCTAGTTGCTGGTAGGCATGAAAATCTTTTTATTAATTTTATCTCTGATGATTATTCTTTACTTAGGGCTAATGTTACAGCGATAGATGTAGAAAAAAAATTAATGACGCTTGCCTTTACTAATAAAACGTATGGGGTAGCCTCTGATTCGGGATTACAATGGCTAAACGGAGAGTATGAAATAGAAATAGAAAGATTTAATGGAACTATTGAAACAATAGATTTCTATCAAGAAAACGGGCAAAGAATATTAGAAATGTCCGGAAGAAATAATTATAGCAAACTTTTATCTCCTGTAATAAATAGAGACACACTACATTCTAAAGATATTATTTATTCTAGCACTAGCCCCTACCCTTTGCTGATAAAAGTTCCTGACGGAGATAGAAATATAGTTTCAACATTCGGAAATAAAACTGTAACTATAACAAGCGGTCACGGATGGACTACCGGAACAGAAAGTGATGGAATCGGACACCATCTGTTTGTCTATCATAGCGAACATGATACTGTGGCATATGTAGGAAAAATTTCTGCTGTTCCTAGTAGCGATACAGTAACTTTAGAAAATTTCCCTTTAGCAGAAACTAGCACGTTACCCGATGGGGGACATGATAGAGCCTATTATGCTGATTCTACCAAACCTCATTTTGTTTTGAATAAAGCACTAGCAACAAATTCTTTTGAAAGCACTAGCACTGATTTAACTGCTGCATCTAATAAAGGATTATTTTTTGAAAGCGGTCAAAGTTTATCAAGCGATGGTTCGGAATCTGCAACATTAGTAGGGACATCTGCAAGTTCTGATGCTAGAGCAATAGGATATTATATTAGTGATACTAGAAATATGAAAAGCGATTCTAACTTTCAAACTAGATTAGATGATAATGCTTCTACGAAAGTCTTTTCTAATTTTGAAACTATCAATACTTTGATTGATTTTACAATCTTAGGGATTTCTGATTCAGATACAGGAAAAAAGATTGAGATTGCCCCATACATACCATTGACTTTAGGTAGAGTAGATATTAATTTTGCCAATACACAAGATACTACTTTTTCTAATCTCGGTGCTTGCACAACAGGAACTTCAGGAAATAAATTCTTTACAATTGATAAAGATGTAGATAGCAGCCTATTATCTACTACTACTAGCCCTAGAAAAATGCACAACAAACCAATATATGCGAATAATATATTTATAGGAAAATGTATTTCTGCTATTCTAGAAACAGACCATGACACAATAAAGGTATTCTTAGATAGAAAATTATCTTCTACGATAGACGGACAGACTATATCCGTTTTGACTGAAACTAACTATGGAGAAACTACCAAATTAACTCATGAGTTAAACATTATAAATGGAGGACATTTGCATACTGCTAAAATTATCTCTCTGTTAAATCCACATGTTTCTTCTGATTCTATTAACAAAACTATGGCTCTTAATTATCCATTATACTATGATGATATGGCAAATGGAGAGCAAGACGAAGAATTTACTTATAGTGAAAAATACGGTTCTCCATATTATAGAATAATAAATATTGAAAAAGGAAATTACAATAAAATAAATAAGACAGTTACTACGGACTTAGATATTATTCAAGAATATTATTTAGAAGTTCCTAGTAAAGTTCCTTACTATGCTAGTTCATATAGATTTAATTTAGGCGCATTCACCAATAATGTTGGAATTGTAGGGGTTGGAAAATCGGGATTCAATGATGGGGGAACCCATAGTAGTGCTAACCATCTGCTTCCGGAATCTAGAGGAATGACTTCGGTATTTGGTTCTAGATATTTTGATACAACTATTCACAAAAGCGATGGAGAACCTACTAGAGTATTATTCCCGCTAGACCCCACAGACACATCTAAATTTGAAAGTCCTTATATTGTAAAAGACCATTTAGATTTATTAGACCATAAAGTAGCAAGAATGTTTTTATTTGCTAATTCAGATTTATTACCTTATTCTTCAAAAAGATATGATAGTTTAATGTATGGTAGTCAAACTAGAGATATTACTAACTATAATGTGTTTGCTTTAGAACAACCTACTCTAACTTCGTCATCAGATATAAAAGAAGGAATATCTGGAAAAACAAATACAATTACTCTTAATGATAGTAATTATTCTACTGCATCAATTATTTCTGCCGATAAAACAGTTTCTTCTTTGAAAAGATTTTCTTTGATGAGATTAACTGAAGTAGTATTTGATTGGGCTTTTAATCAGATTGACCCCGAAAATATTCCCAAAGGAGATAGAGTAATTCCTACTTTTATTTATAGTGGGTTCCATTTTAATAATTTAGCAAGTCTATTTGCAGGAGATTCAGTAGTAGTAGCGGCAGACTATCAAGATTATACAGTGGGTTCTTGTGAATATAGTAATTCAAATAGAATAGATACGACTGGAACTCCCTGTAATGTTAGAGTAGGTATGCCGGTAAGTGGACTCGGTATTCCTACCGGCTCTACTATAATTTCTATAATCGCAACTTCGGGAACAAATGTAACTGCCTTTAGAATTTCGCAACCTACCACTGGTGGATTTAAAACGGGTCAAACTTTGACATTCGGTTCATTTATTGCTACTGATACTTCTACAAGTCCCGCTAGTAGTCCCGTTGCAGCGACAGGACAGATAACAGTTTTCGACCACGATGCTAACTGCGGAATGACACAGGGACAGTTTGTAACTTTAGTTTCTACTGATGGAACTTCAAAGAATTATGTTATAGTAGATGATACTGAAAGTTCAGTAACTACCGGAGCAGTATTGACTAGTTCAAGTGATTTAGGAACTATTACATTAAGTAGTGTCGGGTTAAGCGCAGGAGTGGCAGTTACACTAAATACTACTGGCTCAGTAGATAATCAGCAAGAGTTTCTAACTCAACTAAAGGCAGCAATAGAACACGCAAACGGCCACAATGGAAAAATTACAGTATCTTCAATAACTGCTGGAAGTTCAGATGAAAAATTTATTACTTTAACTCAAGCAACGGGCGGAGAATCTGGAAATACTGTAATAACTGAAAATGTTTCTAATGTTCAAGAAAGCGGTTTCTTTGGAGGAAGAAACAATTTAGTTAGTGAAAGAAACATTATTGCTGACAGTAATGGAAGATATATTGGAGAAGTTGCTGCTATTGAACATTCGGGCAGTGCAGGTAAAATAGTCTTGATGGATGTAGCGAGAAAAACTAATGGAACTAATTATTATGAGGGAACTTTATTTTCAGTAAGGGAATTAAGAGATTCTTCTAATAACAGAAACAGCATTAGAACTACAACTATTACGGGGCATGGAAAAGAAGGAACTTTTGTCGCTTTAGATAGAGAAATTCAAATGTTGAAATCAATAGTCTTTAATGGATTGGGGCCGAGCCATTATGGTGAAAGCGGTTCATCTTTCCACACAAAACATTCTGAAACAGTAGGGGCTACTACGAATGTTTCTAACTCTTTTAGATTGGCAAATACATTTTTACCAATAGTTTTGGACTCAGATTCAGCGTTAGGACAAACGGAACACTATGGAACTGATGGAGGAACTAAGGTAGGTATTTTTGGTAATCATCCATCTAAAATCTTAGAATACTTAGATTCTATTAAAGGAATAGGAAACGCTGCTGCCCCTACCGACAAGGAAAGTTTGTATTCGGGCTTCTTACCTGTTTTCTTAAATAGATTCGATGTAGAAAATGGTGGAGGCTCAACAATTAGTAGGGGAACTTGCGGAGGCCCAACTACTTCTATTTCCATGCGTAGAGATAGAGGAGATTCTTTTTCTATGGTTGGAATGGCACTTCTAAACGATTTTGCTGAAAGTATAGACGGTATTGGTTCTCATGCTAGTAGAACATATAATGATGATGCAGATGGAGTGATGGTTGGATTTAAACCTAGATTGTATTTAGATAGAACTAATGAAGTCTCAGATACTTCTGTTGGTAATAGGACAGTTTATTATTACCCTGTGGTAGCCTCCACAAATATTTCTAGTGTTACATATTTTGATGAGGATGATGGAGATAATTCAGTTGCCTTTTCTAATATTAATCGCTTATGTTTAGACCTTATGGATTTAACGGGGTGTTATCTAGTTTCTGAAAAAGGACAATTTTATGATAAAAATTATATTGTAGATAATCAAAGTGGAGGATTGGCAAATACTCCTTCTCTCAATGAGCAAACTCCTTCGACTATTGCATATGTAATATCGCATGAGATAGATACTAGCAATGATACTGAAACTCATATCTTAACCTTAGATACTAGATTAGATAGTTCTGCACAATTTTATAGAATTATGCAACCAAACCATACTTGCTTCTATGATTTTTCTCCTAACGAAATCAGACTCAACACCTTATCTTCTGCCTATACTAAAATAAGTGGCGAAGATTCTTGCTATGACCCTAGCGATATTAAATCATATATTGTTAGAAATAAAAGTGCCGGAAGAAGTTTCGATAGATTTCACAACACAGGAGGTAGGGAGGCAGCATTATCTATGTATCTACCAGTAGATTTAGATGCCCAAAGTGATAGTATCTATACTGTAATTAGAGATTG
>MDTG01155852.1_pt1 | contig 12185 bp, 5 predicted proteins | sample 811421 | NCBI WGS metagenome assembly MDTG01 (sample SAMN05326645, study PRJNA326480) | marine metagenome | isolation source: seawater | place: Pacific Ocean: South East | collected 2011
ACTCAAAATAAAAAGAGTATATTAGCTGCATGCGAAGACCCAAAAACGATTGCCACATATAATTATGAAGGGGACATTTGGCCCTTACCTCAAACAGGCCAAATGTGGCTTGAACATTATTTATTAGAACACCCAGAAGAAAATGGCTTCTTTTGTGTCTCGACATCTTATCGAAATGAACCTAATCCTGTTCCAGGTCGCCATGATAGAATTTTCCCGATGTTTGAATTTGAACTTAAAGGTGGTATGGAAGCCCTTCGTGAATTAGAAAAGGAACTTTTAGAATATTTAGGATTTAGAAAGAACGAAGATGGAGTATATCCCGGAGATGATTATGATAATGTATGTGCGAAATATGGTGTTGATGAATTAGAACATGAACATGAAGAAAAATTAGAAGAAGATTATGGATCTGTTTTCTTTTTAGAAAATTTCCCGGAAAGGACATCACCTTTTTGGAATATGAAACTTCAAGAAAATAGAACACACTCAAATAAAATTGATGTGATCATTCATGGTATTGAAACGATTGGTTCGGCTGAAAGAAGCACATCGACTGAAGAAATGAAAGAAAAGTTCGAAACAATTTCTGAAGGTGGTTATGCGGGTATTCTTTATGAAAAGTTCGGTAAAGAAAGAGTTCAAAATGAATTGGAAGAATTCTTAAAGAAAGATTTCTTTCAAAGAAGTGGTGGTGGTATTGGTGTAACACGGATGATTAGAGCTATGAAATTATCTAATTTGATTTAAATTCATCTCGGAGTTTCATCATTAATTTTCCATGGTAATTTTGACCTTCATTATTAATAACACCCCAAAAATCATTCTTATTTTCTCCAATATATATTAATTTTTTATCGCCAGTATTGATTAGTTTATCGATTATATCTTTATTTGACTGAAGGTATTCCTTTGTGATATCTTCCATAATATTTACTTTTATTTTATTCCAATCCATTCTTAATTTAAATTCATTTTCATTAAAAAATTTATTTGATCCTAGATTACTGGCATCCGATGGTTTTAATTTTTGATCGGAAGAAAATAAATTACGATATTGTTCTACTTTTTCATCATTATCATCAACTTTTTGTGCATGATATGCATTTTCAACACATGTATATTCATTATCTTTATATTTAAAATTTTCTTTTATATTGAATGTTGAAAGCCAATCTTTATTTGTATATTTAATTTCTTCTACTTCTTCTACTTCAGGTTCGGGTTCAAATTCATCGATATTAATAGAGGGTGTTTTCGCGATTTCTAAATTAGATAATAATACAAAGACCTTTTTATCGAATGTATTTATTATGATTGCTTTTTTTCCTTTTATTTCTTGTATTATACCATATTGTTTTTCCCCCTTTAATTTCCATGTTACACTATCACCTTTATTATATTGAATTATCTCCTTTTTCTGTTTTTTCTTTTTTGTATTATTCACTTCAAAGTTTTTATTCTTAATAGTCACTTCAGGTTCTTCAACCAATAAATATGGATTTATATCATCAATTAATGATTTTATATTTGAATATTCTTTATTTAATTCTATCACATTTTGAACATATGTTTCTTTTAGTCGAGTACGTTGTTCAGGATCGATTTTTTTTTTTAATTCATCTAATATCATTTCACATTCATTTGTTTTTTTTATTCTTTCATCATAAAATGATTGTATTAATTTTTCTTTATTCTTAATATTTTCTTTAATAAAGGCCTGTTCAATTTTAAAAATTTCACCCTTTATTTCATCTATCATATTCTGTTTATCTTTTATCCCTTCTACATTCATATAATTATTAATAATACTCCAATTAATATTATCATTCACTTTTTCTTTTAAAATATCAAGTGTTTTTTCATAGTGAAGATATTTTGGAAACCTTATCACCAATTGTGTTCCACATTCACTCCCTTCTTTTCCACCACATGTTAATGATAATTCTTCATATGTTTCTTTAAATTGCTTTTTTTCAGGACAATTATTACAATTAATAAATTTATCTTTTTGTGATAAAAATTTAACTTTTTCATCATAAAAAGTTCCCAAATTTTCTAAATATTCTTCCATAATTAATTATTAATATAAAAAAATATTTTAATCTTCCGTTTCATCCGTTATATTTAATTTATCATTTATTTCTTTAGTAATATCATATACTTTTTTATCATGTAGTAATTTATTTATCTGTTTATTTTCTTTTCTTTGATATAATATATATATACCAAGAAATAATACTATAAAACATAGTATGTTTACAGATATATTCCAATAGTCTATTTTTGGATATTCAATCTTAATAATTTTTTGTTTTGTTTTTTTTTTGAATAATTTATCATATTCGACTAATTTTGGTTCATTCATTCTAAATATTTTTATATAAAAATATGTATTAATTAAACATAATCATCATTCTTTACAGTTATATATACATATATCAATAATCCAGCCACCAAAGATACCAACCACAATGGTGTTATAGTTTTCCCCACACCTGTTCCAAATTGTTTAAGGTTTCCTTGTCCATCATATAATTGGTTCGGTTTTGTTCGATATAACAAAAATAAAATACCAAGGAATAACAAAATAACCATTTGTAAGTTTTTATCAATTTCAATCATATATTAAAAGAAATATTTTTATTCATCACTTTCAACAAAAATCCATTCATTTTCAATAAATTCATTCAATTTAATAAAATGACGTTCTTTTATTTCATAATGATTAAACTCTTTATAATTTTCTGTAAAATATAAAATACTTCCATGGTTGATTTTGATAAAATTTATAAGTTGTTTTGGTTTATTATTATTTTTTATATCAATGTTTTTGGTCCGATTATTTAATACTAAAGAAAGTTCCGATAATTCAATACAATGATCTGTTCTCTCTTTTAATATTTGATAAATTGTATTAAATATAAGTGTATTACCTTCTTCAAGTGTAATATTCCATTTGTAATTTTTATGAACCATTTTTAATATACTTCAATATTTTTCGATTTTTGAATTATTTTAAGGCAAAAAATAAAATAAAATTTTTATATTTTTTATATAACTAATTATATATATATTATGCAAGGCCAAGGACAGAAAATAATAATGATGCCTAATTCAAAAAAAGGGGCTAAAATTGGGATAGGTGTTTTTGTATTAGTTGTATTTGTAATATTGGCTGTTGGAGGTGGTGCAGCTTTCTATTTTTTCACTTCAAAGAAAAATTGTGACGTACACGTTTGTGGTGGTGATTTAGTTTCTATCGATGATGCCGCAAATATTAAAGGTGAAACAGATCAAGAATGTTGTGTCACACGTAAATGTTCCGGAAATAGTGATGCTAACTTAGATACACCCTGTCCCTATAATAAAAGATTAGTAAGTGATTCTAATAGTATTGAATCATCTGATGTTAATGAATGTTGTGAATATAATGGTCCAACTACCTCTATTATATTTGAAGAGAATTGGTCATCTCTATCACAAGCTGAAAGAGTTTCTTTTATAAATAATTTTAAAACTGATGTTGCTACTCTATTAGACCGACCCGCCGCAGATATTTTTATTTTGGATGGTTATCCTCAACCGGGATCGACAGTTGTACTTTTCAAAGTTGTTCCCCCTTTATCAAAAGATATAATTGAACTTAACATTAATGATAATTCTCAATTTCCTACTACTGGTATGACACTCAAATCTGTTATTATTTCAGCAAATAATAATGCTGCCAAATCATCTGTTAAAAATATATTAAGTCCAGACCCTTCCTCTATCGATTTTGAGAATGCAAATTGTGAAGAAGGTTATGGTGGTCCATCTTGTGATTATTGTGGCATTGGTTGGAGGGTTTTGTTTAATCAAGCACAAAATAAATATATATGTAGTCGTTGTGGTTCAGACTATACTACAGATAAAGTAACAAAATTAGATAGTGGAGAAACAGATTGTAAATATATTTTTCCTGATTGTTTAAATGATCAATATGTCAATCAATTCGGAAGATGTAGTTGGTGTGCAGGTGTTGGGGCAGATGCACTAACTAATGAAGATTACTTTGGTCTAACCACTGATATACGTGATAGAACTAGTATCAACGGGCAGGCCGGTTTGTTTCCTCAAGGACATCAACCAAACCCAAATTCTCCAGATGATGATAATTGTGAAACAGATTGTATAGAAACATCATGTTCCGTTATTAAATATGGTTATGGTGGTGTTTATCAACCCCCCGAGGGTGGAAAAGCTACATTAAAAGTTAAAGATATTGATAATACTCGATCACAACTTCAACTCTGGGGAAAAGATGGAGATTTACATCAAAAATCATTATATAATAAACAAGAGAATAATCCAGAAACTGATCTAGGTCCTCTCGAGGATCGTCAACAAATAAGACAATGTTCTCCCGGTGCTTATGGTGCCTTAATCCCAATGTTTGATTCCGATCTCGAGAAAGGAACTACTAATGAGGATTATTATTGTATCCCTAAAAATATATGTGCTGCGAGAGTTAATGTCCCTAGCGGCGATAAATTTACTGGTATCACAGAAGGTGGCGTGGACTTCCCACGCGGCCTGGATGGTAGAAGGGATGATATGGCGAAAAGATATATGGAATATACAGGGCCATCTGGGGGAGACGCGGGGAATGAATTTGGATCGTTTTTTAAAACTTTACAAGATGATGAAACTCATATGATACCAGGTGAAATTGGTTATGGTTATTTATTTAATAATAAAGATGAATGTGAGGGAGGACCAGGCCACTCAGATGATAATTATATGTGTGGTATCAATAATAATGAAAAATGTTACTGGTTTACTACCATACCTTCTGAAGATCAACCCTCAAAAGACCTTATTAGATACACAATTAATAATATAAAGATTAATCCACCTGACGATACCTCCGCGCCGGATGGCACGGAGGTATCGTCAGCTGGCTCGAAAGTAAATATACTTCTGACTATCGATCTTAGTGGCAAGCTTGATTTTGATATCGAGGAATATTCATTTTTAGAAGGAGTAAAAGGACAGAGGAATATTAAACTCATAAAGGCGGGTGATGGTCTCGGATCCATCACGCCGACGGATCCCGTCGGCGCCGACCCCCAAAATTTCATGGATATCGATAGCGATGGGGTAGATTTGGATAATACTTATAGATATACTAATAATAACAATCTGACGGGAACAGTTACTATTCCGGACATAGAACTTGCGGTTATCTCCGGCTTCGGCTTCGAGTTCGGAACCTTAACTCCTGACACAATATATGAATTAGATAACTATAGTTTATTACAAGTTAGTGTCCCTGAAATTGCTGGAAATGAAAATCTGGAGGGAGATGATCCCGATGGGATGAAAATGGCAAAAAAAACTAATTTTGGAAGTGTCTCTTATGATATGTGTAGGGAAAAAAATAAATACGCATTAGAAATTTTATCGCAACGCCAACTACTTCCCGCTGGAACATTTTCTCACACCCATGAACCATATAGATATATAAATCCAGATAATGAGAGCAAGGTGAAGTCGTATAATATTGATATGAATGCTATTATGGGATATGAATATAGACCATTAATACAAAAGGTAAAAAACTTACAAGCTTCAGCTGGGATAGGTGGGGGAAAAATTCAGAGTTTAGAGTTTAAGATGGATAAATCCAAAGTAATAGATGGGGGAAATATTTCATCACCTCTTGTTAATAAAAAATGGTATTGTGATAATAAAAATAATGTATTACTCGATGCAAATGAAGAAAATTCTTGTGAATTTGGTAATTATGGTGTAAGAGATCCTATTACATATCCGGGGTCAATTGATATAGGGAATTATGATCAACCATTCTACAATGATTGTAAAATATGTGATCCATATGATGGAACTCTTCCTAAAGTTGAAATAAAAAAAGGACGTGGTGTGTGTGGAAGGTGTACTTCGAATGGATATTGTTTAGAACCAAAATGTAAACCTGGTTACTATTTTAATATGACACGTTGTGTTAAATGTGGTGATATTCAATATGCACATTCAGATTATAGCGGTCTTGAGGAGGACAATGCGGCAAATATTAAATGTACTAACTCTAACAACTCAATGTTTAATAAAGTAACAATTAATGTTGATCTACCTATAAGGGATATAGATTCAAATAACAGGAATGTTTATCAGGGGTTGACATCGGATGGCGGTAGTTACGAGCTCATCCCAGAGGATGACGGGGGAGGAAATACTCCCCCACCCTGCACAACAGAGCCAGATGTAAACCTTAATTGTTATGGACCTGGAGACCATGCGAGCGGTGGCCCATCTCGTTCCATTGAGAAATTAATAGATGTTAGAAACTTTAAATATGATAATTCTCAAGATGCATATTTTAAGCCGGGGGTGCTCCTCTCGCCTGATGAACAGGATAAATCTAATGCAGCATATCGTGGGGAAACTAGCGACGGGGTGCCGGAAGGAGCTATAATAAGGGAAGGCGGTATCCGTTCACAAACTGGTATATGTAATGTAAAACCTAATAGAGAAGGTAGTCGTTTCATTACTGATACTTCATCATGTGAACCTTGGATTGATAGTATATGTGATAATAAATTATCAGATATAACCATTGATTGTTTATATCATGCAGATTCCGACGAATGTAAATCTGATATGAATTGCTATTGGACTGATGCGATAGATATTGTTCAAAATCCGGAAAATTGTAGTCCTAAAGATATTGATATAAATAAAAATATCAATGATGATACATATGTATCTAGATTAACCGCAAAATTATCAGATCAATCTATATGCCCCGCAAAACCTGCTAATATAATTAATAAGAAATATTCTACTGAAGGGGATGTGGGATATATTGCTACAAATCCAAATACGTGGGGGATAAGGGAATATGTTGAAAAAAATGCAACTTGTAATCAAAATTTATATCAAGAATTAAATAAAGTTAATGCCGAGGTAAATCATAACTCGAATATATATTACAATAAAATTATAAATATGAAAGATAATCTTAATCTATCATGGGTGAACGAAAATCTGGCGAACAACACCCCTACATTATTAAACGCAGATCTTAAACATACTAATACCGCTACTTATAAATATCATAAATGTGGTTATCCTTGCATGGATGGTTATAGATTAAAGGAAAATTATGGAGAAAGTGGTGATGTATGTGAACCATGTGGAATTAGTGATGCTAATTTTCAATCAAGTGAGGACACTACTTGTTCAAGAGATGGTATTTATAAAAATATACAATGTAAACAAGGCTTCGTCCATAGTCCGGGGAGAGCAGCATATGAAAATGAAGAATATGGTACATATCATTCATCTATAAATGATACATGTATCGATTGCAAAACGGGTCTAGATGATGATGAAAAAAGATATATTGCTCAAGATGATACTGATGGAAATAGATTTTATACATGTTCTAAATATAAAGAAAAAGAGGACGGATCCATTAAAATACTCGATTTAACAATCGATAAATGTAGTGGTTCAGACCCTCTGGTGGACGAGGCATTTAATTATAATGCATTAATTAAAGGTAAATGTGAATTAATGACCGATAGTGGTTTAAAAGAAATAGATTATTTAAAAGACACTTATAATAAATGTGGAAGTTGCAATGATAATGCTTCTACTACTAGGGAAGAATGTATATTAAACGATAAGGAATGGACGGGTCCAATTGATTCAACTGAGGAGCCCCTTCGATGGGATAATGGTATTTGTACGGACGCAGAAGGCGAGACGTCCCATATCTTCAAGACGGCTGGGACCTGTAATGCAGGATATTATGTATGGACACAAGATAAATGTGAACCATGTACAGGGAGATGGACTAGAGGGTCAGCTGAGGATGATTATAATGTTATTTTTACCAAGGACAACCTCGCCGGTAAAATGTGTCCCCACATTGAACCTGAAATAAAGAATATGTCCAATGATATTGATATAGAACGGACCGGAGATTCAGTTGATGATGTGGTTATGGATACCGAAGGCGACGCTGGAAACAATTACATAAAGACAACCACAAAAGATGATGCGCCTGGTCCAAAAATACATACATTATATGGTGTACAAGCTGCTGCTTCTTTAACTAATAAAGGATATGTACCAGGTTATGATCCGGATGCTGGTAATGGAAGGAAAGTATACTTTAAAAGGAATAATAGTTGGGGATCAGTAAATAATGTATTATTAGAAGATCCCGCAATATGTGAAAGATCTATATCGGTACAAATAGGTGATGGTCAGAGCGCTGACGGAAGAAAAAATTTAAATGATGCTGTATGGCCTGATACTTGGATGGGTAAGGCACACGCACATGATCATTATGGGGGATGGACTCATTATGGGAAGCCAAGGACCAGGTTCCCCAGTCAGATGGGGTGGGTTGCACCGACGTCGGAGAACTATACAATGACGGATACCGCCGGGTTAAGTAATTACTCCCGTAACCACTCAACACACAGCACTTGCACAACCGAGGAGAACTGCGCTATAGAGGGTGATCGCAATATCCCTCAGACGACCGCTCCTGTATTATATTCCCCTAGGAAGTGGGTGGAACCCGGGACCACCGGTCAGAGTAGTTCTGGTGGTACAGGGGATTTACAAGTTTCAACAAAAGGAAGGTGGTTAGAGAACTCGGGTGGAGAAAAATATTATATATTACCGGATGAAAAAGGTCCTCAAGATGAAAGTTCAGAACATCCTTTAGGACAAATGCATAATGCTACACAATGGAAAAACATGTGGGATATTATAATTAGATATGGTTGGCTGGGATATCGCGGGTGGGAGGAAGGGGTGCTGAACTATGATCAAACTAGTAATTTAGATGGTAATTATGCAAGAGATTTTAATATTAGGGAGGGAGATATTCCCGGTGGACATAGACAAAAAGACGCGATATACGCTGGCAGGGTCGGTGAAATATTAGATATAGACGATGATTTACACGATCAATATGGTGATATATCAGGTCCACCTTTCCGAACTATTAGGGGAAAATATGCAGATAGAGGATTAAAATCAATTACACGTTCTAAATCAGCTGAGTATGGCCACATGGACAACGCGACATACAGAAGCAGACACTCCAACATCCTCAGTAAGATTCCAAAATACTTAAGTGATGGTTTGGGTGGAGGTGGTAAATTAGGAGGAGACCTTAGTTATGCAGCTTCAACCGTTGAAGTTGATAGAGTTGAACATGGTATACCTGGAGCATGTTTTGTATCTAGAGCCGCCCCGGACCCGAATGTGGATAGTAATATGGTTTATGGTAAAACGGATCAACAAGTCTGGACTGGGAAAGCCCTTTGGGGTATTAAAGAATTAGAAAATGGAGAGGAGGATTTTCTCAAACGTGGCGATGTAGGCGAGACAACGACTGGAGATGAGACTGAACCAATTCTCCCAAAAAATGATGGTTATGCATTAGAGGGTAGAAATAAAAATAGATATAGGACAGGATATGTTGCATTACAAGACGGCATCCCCCATGAAATTGGGAAAGTTAATGTTCACCCGAATGCATCGACAATCGCAGAGGAGGAGTGTCAAGATGGATTGTATCATGACGTGACGGCGGCGGCCAACCTCGGGGGCTTGCAAGCAGAGGCCTTAAACGGAATATCCCAGAGATGGAGGACAGATTTAAGAAACACACATTGTTTCGGTGGGATATCGCCGGATGGTCGACCTGATGTATGGCAGAATGATGAGATTACTAATCCTGTTGTTACCTATGAAGACACGACGCCGGTGCACCATATTAATGACGAGGGCAGCCATGGAGCGATACTGGAGGGCCCCGAGGATCCCGGGTCGGATTGGGATAATTGGCCCAACGTCAGCGAAGAGGAAGGCTGGAGCGTACACACACGCGATCCGACCACATGGTTGGGACAAGATTTATGGCATTTAGAGAACGTAGACGGCAGCATCTACAATCCTTGGGCTGAAGCATCTTTATATTGTGCTATGAATAATAGAGGAAGATATTATAGTGGTCCATTAATGACCTGGAATAGGCATGAGGGTTTATCAGGGACAGGGCATCCTATCGGTGGGGATGTATATATGAGTACGGGGGGTTCGACTGGTAGTTTAGGTCAAACGACCAATCGATATGAAAATACAACCAATACACCATCTGATGCTATTAGTTGGCATTATGGCGCGAGTAATGGCTATAAAGATATCTGGGTTGTGCCAGAAGGGTTTCAGAATTATGAAATGAGTGCACCGGGCCTGCCCGGGGATGGCGTTAGGGTGGGGTCTGGTGGCAGCGTTGAAAGAACAGGAGATACATATATTAGTAATGTATGCGGTCGTCTTAGTAATCCCTATGTTGGGTCAGAAGATTGGCATATAGATGGAATGTTCGGTGGCGAGGGACATATGAAGTGTTTGCCAGGTGCCGGAGGAACGAAAGCAGAAACACCGCAGTCTCGCGACCCGGACCTGCCTTCCAATTGCGAGAACTCACCAGATCGACCCACAAACTCTACATGCCAAAGGTGGTCATGCTCGGGTGTTTCAGGGCCCGGATGTTCGTGGCAGGATTCATCATCCACTAAGAATAAAACTGATTTATTAAATTACGAAACTACAGGGGTCCATTCTGATCCTATTAAAAAATCTATGGGATCTAGTGCAGATGGTCGTCATTCTAAAGTTCAAGATAGAGAACTCAAATCGTGTTCTGACTATTGTCATGATGAAGATGAATGTGGTGGATTTTGGTTCTATAATTATCGAGATTATTCGGGTGGCTCGCTACCGAAACATAAAACTCAGCTATACGGCGGTGAAGATCGTAGATCAAGCTCCGGAGGACGGTTCGCTGGACGATGTTGTCGTAAAAAATTCATAAGTAATCCGGATGGCCTCACAGGTGGTGAAGATTATAATATTAAAGTCCCAATCCTCCCAGATACTATTACCGAAGGATCAGATACTTCAACTGGAAACTTTTATTTCCCATATGAAACATTCATACAATGTCCTCGTGACCCTATTTATGCTACATTGGAAGATAAAATAAATGGAACATCTATTATAAAGGAAGAAGGTAAAGATCAAATAAGAAGGACTAACACATATGACGACCTTATGTTAGCACGACCCGGGCCTGACGGCCAAAATAATTTATCTGAATCTAAAACAGTTATAGGTCAGCTCAAGGCGGCGGGGGGCACCGAGCTTGAAGAAGATACACTTGTCGTGAGCTCGAGCGCCAAAAAAGATCTTCAAGACACTTTTAATGATAGGCAATTATTTAGTAAAGCTCGTCATCATTCACCGGGTGGGAAAGAGGAATGGTTCGGTGCTCAAAAATATGATCCAAGGTGTTTATTTGAAGCCGGAGAAGTTAATAAAAAATCTAGACGTGAAACACTTGAGCACGCTCAAAAGGTCAAGGAAAGAAAATATAATTCATTAGGACATTATGGAAGAAATACAGTCGGAGGGGTTCAATATGGCGGCGAAACCGTAGGGACCCACTTAAACAACACCGGCGAAGATGTTGATGCCCAAACGGCCACGGGTGGGTGGGACGGACACATTAAATTGGTTGAAAGTGAAAGTGACGGAGGCACGGACGCCTGGAAAGTTAATGGAGAACCAAATATTACTAAATATGCAAGGGGCGCTGATGTCGGACATTCAATAGTTAGTACTAATGATTTAGATTTAGATTTTAAACATGGAAAAGCAGCACATAAAACGGACAATGGCCTTAATTATCTGTATTATGAAAAAATAGATGGTAACGATCTGCCGATCTCCGAGATGGACGACAATCGTAAGCGGCTAACCGCCCGTACCCTTTCCGAGACGAACCCGACACTATCATTTAAATTAAAAGCGGAGCATCTAGCCCCAGACTATAGACTTGTTGGATTAAATGATGATCATGATCGTTGTGAATATGGGGATGGCACGGGCGTCACAGGCATGGATTGTGGAAGAACTCCAATTGCATTACTACAATCTTCAGAACAACAACAACGTTAATTTACATATACATATGTTCAGGTGGATTATCACCTTTTGAAATTGTTAATAAATCTTTAACTATATCATTTGTAATCTTGATAGGCAATTGAAAATCCTTAATTTTAAATGTCATATTAATTTCTTTA
>MDTG01165458.1_pt1 | contig 12185 bp, 12 predicted proteins | sample 811421 | NCBI WGS metagenome assembly MDTG01 (sample SAMN05326645, study PRJNA326480) | marine metagenome | isolation source: seawater | place: Pacific Ocean: South East | collected 2011
AAGAGGACGGACATCTCGGGACCGCGCCGGTGGGAAGCTTTCCACCGAACGAACTCGGACTCCACGACATGGCCGGCAACGTCTGGGAATGGACCGCCGACCGCTTCGACGTCGAAACCTACCTTGACCGAACGGCGGGCAGCGAGGAACAGTTCGTCGTCCTCGACCCGGTGGGTCCGGAACGATCCGCGGATCCTCGCAATCCACTGGTCACGGACAGCCGGGTCCACAAGGGTGGGTCGTTCCTGTGCAACCCGTCCTATTGTTCAAGCTATCGGCCGAGCGCACGCATGGCTTCGACACCGGACAGCGGGTTGAGCCATCTTGGCTTTCGACCTGCGCGGGCGATCCCCGGGCCGCGAAGTCGGACCACCACGCTTCCGCAGGCCGAGTGACGACGCCGGTTCAAAGCCATTCCTCACCGGGCTCGCTGTGCCGAGGCCCGGGTGGGTCCTTCCGAAGCTCTTTGGAAGTCGCGTCGGAGTCCGCGCCGGAATCCTGCTGCGTCACTCCGAATGCGATCTCACGCAGCCGCTTGTCGCGTCGGTACACGCGCACCTTGAGAAGCAGAAGCGTCCAGGTCACGAAACCCAGGATGGTCAGGGTCGGAAACACATACCAGAACCGGGGGAACGTCTCGGCGAACTGCCGGTCCGTGAATTCAAGCACGACCACGATGAGAAGCGTGGAGATCGCGAAACCACCGACCGCACCGATACCAACCAGTCTGAAGAAGTCGTCGTGAAAAAAGAGGTTCTCGAAGTTCTCGACCACCTGGACTCGCGAGGCCCGATCGTTTGCACGTGCGAGTTCGAGAAGTTCATCCTCGCTGCTCGAGATGTCGTCGAGGAGTTGTCCCGAACCTGATTCGCCGGTGTCATCGGGCACAGACTCCTGCCCTCGCTTCCAGGGCGGAAGGTGCTGCTGATTGTCTGCGGCTTCGGTCATGATCGAAACATCCTCGGAGTGTGAAAGAGTCGGAGCGGCTGGCGTGGTCACGTCACGCGGTAGACCTCGTCAAGCGAGGTGATCCCCTTGCGCACGAGCCGGTAGCCAGCGTGCCGAAGACCATGATACCCACGAGTCTCAAGGAACTTTCGAAGCTCGACGTAGCTCATCGCATCCGATTTCACGATGTCGTTCAATTCATCATCCACCTCGAGAAGCTCGAAGATCCCGATTCGACTTCGGTATCCGGTGCCGTAACATTCGGCACATCCGGCAGCCTCGTAGACGTCGAAGTGGTGCTCCGAATTTCCACCGATCGTCCGGTTGAGCTTCTCATCGAACGGCATGCACCTCCGGCAATAGCGGCAGAGCTTGCGCACGAGACGCTGCGCGAGCATCGCATTCAACGCGGAGGCCACCACGTACCGCTCGAGTCCCATGTCGAAAAGACGCACGAAGGTCTCCATGGCACTGTTGGTGTGCAACGATGAAAGCACCAGGTGTCCGGTGAGCGCGGACTTGAATGCGATGTCGGCGGTCTCTCCGTCACGCATCTCACCGACGAGGATCACATCGGGATCCTGTCTGAGGATCGAGCGAAGACCGCTTGCGAAGGTGAATCCGATCTTCTGATTGGTCTGACCCTGGATGATGTCGGAGAACCGATATTCGATCGGGTCCTCCAGAGTCATGATGTTTCGGGACCGCGCGTCGAGCGTGTTCAGAAGCGCGTAGAGGCTGGAGGTCTTGCCGCTGCCGGTCGGACCGGTCACGAGCAGCATCCCCAGCGACCGGTGTGCGTGCGCCACCATCCGTTCCGAAAGATTTTTCGGGAAACCGAGTCGATCGAGGCTCAGATCGTCACTGACACGCCGCAGAAGTCGAAGCACCGCCTTCTGGCCGAATTCGGTCGGAAAGGTGGAGATTCGGATGTCGACCGGTTCACCGTTCGCATTGAATCGAAACGCGCCATCCTGAGGCAGGCGTCGCTCCGCGATGTCCACGTCACCCATCACCTTGAGTCGACTCACGATCGCCATCTTCAGCGCGATCGGGATCTCCGGACGCTCGACGAGCATGCCATCGATTCGAAAACGCACTCGGACGAGATCTTCGCGTGGCTCGATGTGAATGTCACTGGCCGATTCCTGGACCGCACGCTCAAGAATGCGATCAACGAGCTGAACTGTCTTGGCATCTTCCTTGGCGGCCACGGGCGTCCCTTTCGAACACTGAACACAGGTACGAGAGTAGTTACGTCATTCGGCAGGAAAGTCAGGGTGCGACCAGAATTCCTTCACCGGTCAGCCCGGGTCCGAATGCGAGCGCCATGGACGGTCCGGTGGGATTCGAGGCGAAATGAGCCTTGAGAACCCAGAGGATCGTGGCGGAGGACATGTTTCCATGCGCGGAGAGGACCTTTTCCGCCTCGACCAGCCGACCGGACTCCAGTTCGAGCCCGCGCCGGACGCCTTCGAGAATGTCACGCCCACCGGGATGAATCACCCAGCCATCGATGTCACCGATCCCCAGACCACGAGATTCAAGCCAGGCCTTGAGCCAGGTCGCCAGGTGACGACGGATCAACCCGGGGACTCGAGGGGACAGGGTCATGCGAAAGCCATGCTGTCCGATCTCCCATCCCATGCGGGAAGCGGTGTCGGGAAAGACCCGACTGAGAGAACCGACCAGGCGAGGGCCATCGGAACCAGATCCAAGCAGAGCGCACGCGGCCCCGTCCGCGAAGATGGCATTGGCGACCTGCTGATCCCATCGTTCGTCATCGATCTGATAATGCAGACTGCACATCTCGACGCACACGAGCATCACCACCGCATCAGGGTCGGCCCGAACGAAGGCGGACGCGACCGCCAGCCCGTTCAATCCGGCATGGCAGCCCATGAATCCGATGTGCGTGCGAGAGACGTCAGGTGACAGACCGAGCTGTTCGATCAGCCCGTGGTCGATTCCCGGTGATCTGGCACCCGTGCAGGACACCGTCACCAGATGGGTCACGTCTTCAGGTGCACGCCCGGATTCCTCGAATGCGCGACCTGCCGCGGTCGCGCCCAGCTCGATCGCGTTGGGCATGAAACACTTCAATCTGGCCTCGGTCGTCGCCCCATGGCCACCGGAGCCTTCAAGCACGAGGCGTCGCATGTCCTCCACGTCGAAGACGCTTCCACGAAACGAGACACCACACTCGTCGTAGAGATGCCGCAGCTTCTCGGAAGGCAGCGATGGTGAGAATTCACGCGCCAGCTCGTAGCCGAGTTCGCGTGACACCTGAAACGCCGGAGCAGCGGTACCGATGGCAAGGATGCACGGGTCGTTGGTCATGAACCGCTCCAACAGAGACGCCGGGTTGCCCAGCCGACCGGAGGTCGTTCACCAAGGATGTTCAGTATCAGGGAAAGCACACGGGGTCGTCGCGAAAGACCGCAGATCGTGCGACACACCAGTCGCCTGGTTCGAAGCATTCGATCGGCTTCACGTGTCCAGGGCTCGCTGACGTCTTCACCCTCGAGGATGCGCAGCGCATGCGGAAGCATGTCCGCAGCCCGGCAGATCCCCCAACTCATCCCCTCACCAGTGAGGGGCTCCACGTACCGGGCGGCATCACCAAGAACCAGTATCCGGCCATGTGCGAATCGAGCGCGCTGCCGGGTCAGCTGACCCACGCCCTTCCATTGAATGTCATCAAACAACCCGGACTCATCCCCGGCTTCCGCGCAGATGCGTGCGACGGCAGCCTGAGTGCCCTCCTGCTTGATTGCATCGGCCGAAACGGCCGCGGCCACGACCAGACGCCCGTCACCGAGACGCGATGTGCCGACATAACCCGTTCTGGAACAGCGCATTACGATTGAATCATCGACCCCCTCGTCGTTCGGACAGTCGATCACCGCGCCGAGACCGATGGGGCTTTCCTGGTCGACCACCCACTCAAAGCCGGCTCGAAGCCGCAACGAGGTTCCCGCCAGACCGTCGGCGACCACGACGAGCCCGGGGGTGCACTCGAGGGCCTGGTCACCCTGCTCGAGAAACACGCTGTCATCGGTCTGAATGGTCGCTTTGACGCCGTCACGAAAGACCGCGCCATGGTCGACCGCGCCGGCCGCCAGAACCTGATCGAGTCGACCTCGGTCAAGGGAGTAATACGGTTCGATGGGCAGGGACGACGAAGCACCGCCGGCCTGCAGGCGGAGATGGCGCATTGGAATCGGATCGATCGATCGCAGTCGCTCACCGAGACCGCAACCCTCGAGGGCTCTGATGCCGGCCGGCGCCAGACAGCCACCGCAGACCTTGCGACGAGGAAAGGACGCGCGCTCGATCAGCACGGTGGACAATCCGGCGCGCGCGAGAACGGTGGCCGCCACCGAGCCGGTGGGACCAGCACCGATCACCATCGCCTGTGGAGATCTGGGAATGGTGTTGAGCGCGGCGCTGATCATGAGGGCTCCCATGAGAGCATCATTCGACGTGGAAAACAGGATGAAATCGAAGCCTCTTGAAGTTCCGCACGAGTTGCAAGCGCCATCAGTTCATGCGGAGTCCAGGCGGCATGCACGGATTTCACCGCATCGACGTGCACCACTCTCGAACGCGTGAGCATTCTCGAGAACATCCACGCCAGTCCCAGACCGATCCGATCGCGGCGAAGGTCGCACAGAAGGATGCGATGACGGGCGGCGTGGGCCATGTTGCGAAGCAGCGTGCACACCCCGTCTTCATCCAGATGATGTGCGAAGAGATTGCAGGTCACGACGTCGTAGGTCTCGGGAGGAGGCGACGCCAGCATGTCGTGTTGGAAACAGGTCATGTCGAACCCCGCGTCCCGAGCCCGCTGCGAAGCCTGTGACAGTGCGAATTCACTGAGGTCGCATCCATGCAGTGCCAGCTCGAGTCCTTCGCGCCTCGCACGGCGCGCACACTCGATCGGAACGTCACCAGACCCGGTCGCGACATCGAGCACCGAGAGCGGACGAGGCAGGCTTCGTGCAAGATCCGCCATGCCATGCCAGGGGGCGCGACCGGCTGAAGAGATCCTGTTCAGACGGGCAAGTCCACCGAGCGCACGGCGGTGTTCGGCGTGATCCAATGCCGGATCATCCATGAGTTCAGGGGTCAGGTTGCGTATCATCGGACAGTCAGTGTAGACCGCTGAGGTCCCTGAGGCAGTTCAGAGGAAGGAAAGGGCGATCTTCTAGGACGTGCAGGCCTCAAAGGGCATTTCAGCGGGGTTGTTGTGGACACAACGGTCGGTGACGGTTAAATTTGACGATTCGGTGGCGATTTCAAGCCCACTGGAACGAAGAAGACAGTTGAAAGTCGCCCCGGACGCACCAGCGTTCCGACATCACCGACATCACACAATGACCGGATACCCCACCGCGCTGGTTTCCCGAAAGTAGAGCACAGCTCCGATGACATTTCAGACAATGCGGCTCGTAGAGCCTGTCGCTCGAGCGATCGAGGACGAGGGCTACGACACCCCCACGCCCATCCAAGCCCAGACGATTCCCGAAGCCATGACCGGTCGGGACGTGCTTGGTTGCGCCCAGACGGGTACCGGCAAGACCTGTGCGTTCGCCCTGCCGATCCTTCATCAGCTGGCGTCATCCGATGAGGAATATCAGATGCCTCGCAAGGCACGCCGCGGTCGTCCGCCACGTGCATTGGTGCTCTGCCCCACGCGAGAACTCGCGATGCAGATCCATGAGAGCTTCGAGACCTACGGTCGTCACCTCGAACTGCGCCACGCGGTGATCTACGGTGGCGTCAAGCAGGGCCGACAGGTCAACGCACTGCGATACGGTGTCGACGTCCTGATCGCGACCCCGGGCCGCCTGCTCGACCTCGTCAATCAGGGTCACGTCGATCTCTCGGAGATCCAGTCCTTCGTGCTCGACGAAGCCGATCGCATGCTCGACATGGGATTCATCGATGACATCCGCAAGGTCGTCGACATGATCCCGAACACCCATCAGACCCTGTTCTTCTCGGCGACGGTCTCCAACGACATCCGACGCCTTGCCGATTCACTTCTGAAGGACCCCCTGAAGGTCGAGACCGCACCCGAAGCGACCACCGTCGACAAGATCGACCAGTGCGTCTACATGGTGAAGCGGGACGACAAGCCACAGGCCCTCTGCGCGCTGCTGGAACGTGATTCCGTCGAGTGCGCCCTGGTCTTCACCAAGACCAAGCATGGCGCCGACCGCCTGGTCAGGCATCTCCGAGGCAGCAAGTACCGCTCGGACGCGATTCATTCGGACAAGAACCAGAATCGTCGAATCGACATCATGAACGCCTTCCGCTCGGGACGGATCTCCGTTCTGGTCGCGACCGATATCGCGGCACGCGGCATCGACGTCGACGGCATCACCCATGTGGTCAACTACGACCTGCCCATGGAATCGGAGACCTACGTCCATCGCATCGGCCGTACGGCTCGTGCCGGTGCCTCGGGCATCGCGATCACCTTCTGCGACAAGAGCGAACGACGTCTTCTCAAGAACGTCGAGCGTCGAACGCGAAAGCCGCTCAAGGTCGCCACCGACCTCGACATCCCCAAGCGAGTCGAGAAGAAGAAGAATTTCGACAACTCCCCTTCCGGTCGATACGAGGAGAAGCAGAAGCGATTCGACGAGAAGTTCGACCGCAAGCTCGCCAAGAAGTTCGGGCCCGGCGAGTCGGCTTCCGATTCGTACGGCAAGCGCGACAAGCAGGATTGGAAGAAGGACAAGAAGAAGGACTGGAAAAAGGACAAGAAGAAGTTCAAGAAGAACTTCGACGGCCGTCGCGAAGACACGGCACACGGCGCTGACCGGGACCACCAGGAGAAGAAGGCCTACAAGCCATCCACCAAGCCGCCGAAGTGGGCACCCCGCAAGGAAGGCGACGCCCCGAACTGGAAGCCCGCACCGAAGACCGACTCAAGAGACCGCAACGAAGGTCCGGACTTCCGCGTCGATCGCACCGGAAATCCCTGGCAGAAGAAGAACGCCCAGAAACCCGGCAACAAGAAGAGCTGGGACGGCAAGAAGGGCAACAAGAAATCCAACAAGTGGTCCGAAGGCCCCAAGCCCAAGCGCTACGGTCAGGTCTCCAACCGGGAGGATCGATCCGAGTCAGGAGACCGGCAGCCGTGGGAGAAGAGCTATCAGAAGGGCGGAAAGCCCGGATGGAAGTCGAAGCATCCCTACAACAAGGGTGAGAAGCGCAACCGTGACGGCGAATCGATCGGTTCGCGGGACGCACGTGACGGCGACCGCGGAGGCAACAAGCCGTGGACTCCGAAGCCCAAGCCCAAGAGTCAGGGCGTCCCCTGGAAGCCCAAGAACAAGTTCAAGTCCTCCAATGGCAAGTCGGCCGGATACGGTGACCGTCACGAGCGTTCCGAGCGCAGCGACCGAAGCGATCGTCCATCCCGTCCTGCACGTGGTGGTTCGAAGCCATGGTCGGAAGGCACTCGCGGAAACGCCACCCGAAAGCCCAAGTCAGGTGCTCCGAAGCATCAGTGGAAGAAGCCCAAGGGCGAGTACGGGTCGGATCGAGATCGCGACGAAAGAAGTCAGGGCGGCCATGACGGCACCGCGCGAAAATCGGGACAGGGCAAGTGGAAGCCCGGTGGCTTCAAGTCCGGCGCCAAGCCGGGCGGCTTCAAGTCCGGTGCCAAGCCCCGAGGCGCCAAGCCTGCGAGATCGAAGTCAGGTGGGTTCAAACCCTCCAACGGCAAGCCGGGTGGCTTCAAATCCGGCGGACCCAAGCGTGGTGGCACCACGAACCGATACAGCACCGCGAGCAGAAACCGCACGTCAGGACGCGGCGTTCGCGGCTGACACATGCCGAACACATCCGGCGTCCTCGTGACGCCGGATGTGACGGCCGTTCACAACGGCCCACGAGAACTCGACGATGAATCGGATGGGAAGGAACGGGCGCGAGCCTCTTCGCCCTTCTAGACTGTGGCTGCATGCACACTCGAGGAGATTGAAGAACCGTGCCCGAACATCATTCCCAGAAAGTCATCGACTGCGTCGTGATCGGAGCCGGACCGGCAGGACTCTCCGCCGCGAGAGCTCTGGTCGCGATGGGACGCACGGTGGTCATTCTCGACAAGGGGCGCGGCCCCGGAGGGCGACTGAGTTCGAGGCGGACCGAGAGTGCGAGATTCGACCATGGGTGCAAGGAACTGACATTTCGCACTCCGGAAACGGCACCCGATCTGCAGGAGTGGATCCAGGCGGGTGCAGTCGCTGCCTGGCATCCGGGAATGAAGGATGGATCGGAAGGACGTGCGTTTTTCGTGGGCACGCCCGCGATGAACCAGGTCATCAAGCATCTCGCACGAGATCTCGAAGTACGGTTCAACCGAAGGGTGGTCGAACTCAGAAAGAACGGATGCGAGTGGGAGATCATCCAGCATCAAGGCGAAGTCGAGCTGACGTGCCGCACGGTGATCGTGGCGATTCCGGCACCACAGGCGGTGGACCTCCTTGCGCCAATCGGATTCGACGGGCTGGATCATGTCAGAAGCGTGTCGTTTTCCGGTATCTGGTCGGTTCTTCTCGAAGGGCCTCACCCGGACGAAGTCGGATTTGAAGCGGCACTCGATCCCGCACCGGAGATCGGATGGATCGCAGCACAAGCGGGAAAACCGGACAGAGCGTCGGATGGCGCATGGGTGGCACTCACGAGCCGCGAATGGTCGGCGGAACATCTCGAGGACGACAAGCACTCGGTGGCGGAAGTGCTAGGACCGATCTGCGCGAAGATCCTCGACATCAAAACACCCGCGTCTGCGGTCGCACACCGCTGGCGCTTCGGACTGACCGACACGCCGCTCGGGATGGAGACGTTGCTCGATCACGCCCGGGGTGTGGCGGTCGCCGGTGATTGGTGCGTGGGACGGACGATCGAGGACGCTCTTCGCAGCGGAAAGGCCGCGGCGAAGGCGATCGATGAACTTCTGAAGACATGAGCCCTGGCAGTGACATCGGAGCTAGACTTGATCGTGACGCGAAACGTTTCAATCCTTTTCACACTGGTGGTATTCATGAGCTCGAGCGAAGGCTGCTCACATCCGAAGATGCATTCCCAAGACGCTGAAGGTGCAGGGGACGCCGTGATCGCTTCGAACGAATGGTTCGCCGGGGCCCGATGGAAGAACCGACTTCTGATCTTCACGGGAACAGGCGAAGCGGCGGACCATCAGCGCAAGATGGCGCTCGAATCACGAACGTCGTATCTGGAACGTGACCTGATCGTGATTCATCTCGACGACGACACCGCCTCGGTGATCGTGGGCGAGGATAGCCCTCTGCCCGAATCCGAACTCTTCAGACAACGATTCGCGATGACGGATGCGACCTTCGAAGCCGTGCTGGTCGGCAAGGATGGCGGAGCCAAGGAACGACGCAAGGCCCCCTTTCAGACCGAGGAACTCTTCGGAATCATCGACGCCATGCCGATGCGGATGCGTGAAATGCGTCGTTGAACTGGAAATCCGGACGGCGCACGCTACCCTTCCAGCATGAGCGGACTCCACACCATATTGTCACCGGCCAAGTCACTCCAGATGGACGGCGGTGACGAGACCACGGCATCCTTCGAAACCAGCCGGACACGGTTCACCTCGAAGACGAAACGGCTCGCCGGAGAATTGAAGGCCCTCTCCGCGAAGAAGCTGGGTGGCCTGATGTCGATCTCGGACAAGCTGGCGCTTCTCAATGCAGAGCGTTGGTCGACGTTCGGTGATCGTGCGAACCCACGAGGCGCGGCGGCGATGTGCTTCCGAGGCGACGTCTACCAGGGCCTCGAAGCATGGACCATGAACACGCGCGCTCTCGACTGGGCGCAGAATCATGTCCGGATTCTCAGCGGTCTCTATGGATTGCTGCGACCACTGGACGTGATCCAACCGTATCGGCTGGAGATGGGTACGCGCCTCGCCACCGATGCCGGCGCGAACCTCTACGAGTTCTGGGGCGACGACATCATCAGGACATTGAAGAAGGACATGTCGGACGTGGGCTCGGATGCCCTGATCAACCTGGCAAGCGATGAATATTCGAAGGCGGCACGACTTTCAGAGATGGATCTCCCGGTCGTCGATGTGAAATTCATGCAGAAACAGGACGGCAAGCTCCGCTTCATCTCATTCCACGCCAAACGCGCTCGCGGACTGATGGCGAGATGGATGGCCGACAACAGGCCCGGAAGCATCGACGATCTCTCGGGTTTCAATCTCGAGGGCTATCGGTTCTCGAAGTCCGAAAGCAAGGATTCGACGCTGGTCTTCAGCAGACCGAAGCCGGCCGCGAAGAAGAGCGCCTGAACGATCACGCTTCTCCGGGAATCGAGATCTCGAAGTGCTTCTCCCGACGACTTCGTCGGAGTGAATCGATCGAGTAGAGAAGCACCGCACACCAGATCAGAATGAACGACCACAGAGCCCCGGTGGTGAAGGGTTCGTCGAAGACCAGGACGGCGAGCAGAAGCTGACCCGTGGGTGCGAGATACTGCATCACGCCGACGGTGGAGAGCCTCAGCCGCTTGGCGGCACCCGTGAAGAACAGCAGAGGCACGATCGACTGCGGGCCACCCAGAATCAGAAGCATGGTCACCCATCCGGGACCGGAGGCCGCGCTGGTCCCGCTGTCGAAGTGCACCACGAAGAGAAGCAGAAGCATCAACGGAAAGACGATCAGCATCTCGATGGCGAGACCGGGTGCGGGTGCGGCGGAGACCGTCTTTCTCAGCAGACCGTAGAAACCGAACGAAACGGCGAGTGCGATCGCGATCCAGGGGGGATGACCGATGGAGACCCCCATCACCACCACGCCGATCGCAGCGATCAGCACGGCCACGATCTGAAAGCCGCGAAGCTTCTCCCCGAGGAAGAACATTCCAAGGACGATCGAGACCAGAGGATTGACGTAGTACCCGAGACTCGCTTCCACGAGGTTGTCGGTGATCACCGCCCAGACGAATGTGAACCAGTTCACGGAAAGCAGCAACGCTGAAAGGAGCAGCGTCAGAAGAACTCTTCGATCGCGCAGAATCGAGGTGAACTCACCCAATCGTCGCATCGCCATGAGAAGCAGAAGGAGAACCGGCAGCCCGGTCAGCACGCGCCATGCCAGCAGTTCGAGTGCGGGCACGTCCTTGAGGACGCGGAAGTACACCGGAGTGATGATCGCCCACCACCCGTACGCACCAAGAGCGAAGAGCACTCCGGAGGTGGCCGACGACTGGGACTTCTTGTTGTGCTCAGGAAGCGACATGATGGCTTTCAGGCTGGATCATTCGGCGACGACCATGCTGATCGACACCGCGAGCAGAAGAACACCGAAGAGGACCCGGAGCATTCTTCCAGACGCTCGTCTTGAGAACTTGGCCCCCACGAAGGCTCCGAAGACTGACGCGCACCCTGCGATGGGAAGCGCCGGCCAGTAGACGAACCCCAGAGTGTAGGGCATGTCGGTCTCATTGAGCCCGGTGAAGATGAACGCCACGGTGCCGATGATCGCGGCCGGCAGCGTGAAGGTCGAACTCGTGCCGCTGACCGCTCGCTGGGGCAGCCCCTGCAGGGTCAGCCAGGGCACGCTCAAGGCGCCACCACCCACACCAAGGAGGCCTGATTTGAATCCGATGACGCTGCCGATCGCGACACACTTCGAGGTCGCAGGACGGGGCCGTTCGGCAGGCTGCGCCTTGAATCCGAAGATCATGGTCAGCGCCACGACGATCAGCACCACCGCGAAGATGTCCGAGAGTGCCGCGGTGGGCAGATAGGAGGCGAGAACGGCCCCCACGATGACGCCGATGGAGATGCCCGGAATCGTGCGCCGGGCAAGCTGCCAGATGACGTTGCCTTCACGGGCATGGGAGACGACCGAGCCGATCGAAGTCGCGACCATCACGAGGAGCGATGTTCCGGCAGCCACATGCATCTGGTCATGAGGGATGATGTTGGTGAGCTTGAAGATGAAGAACAGGGCGGGGACCATCACCATCCCCCCGCCGATACCAAGCAGCGCCGCGACGAAACCGATCAGAAGCCCTGCGATCGCCATGAGGATGAGGGCTTCGACTTCGTACATTCAGCGGTCTCGTGGAGGGTCGAGGGTGGTGGCGTCGCGTTCGACAATAGAGGACACTGTACAGACACGCTGGAACACACAGGAGATTCCGTGATGAAACGTATTCTTTCGATTCTGATGCTT
>MDTG01232342.1_pt1 | contig 12185 bp, 13 predicted proteins | sample 811421 | NCBI WGS metagenome assembly MDTG01 (sample SAMN05326645, study PRJNA326480) | marine metagenome | isolation source: seawater | place: Pacific Ocean: South East | collected 2011
AATGTTGTAAAAGAGAGAGTACGTAACGGCAAATTTAAAAATTTAACAGATTTCATTAACAGAATAAATCCTAAAGATATAAATAAATTGCAATTAGAAGGATTAGTTCAAGCAGGCGCATTTGATAATCTAAATAATAATAGACAAGCTTTATTTAATGCAATACCAAATATAATCTTAAAATCAAAAAACATACATGAAAATAAATTATTAAATCAAATAGATCTATTTGGAGATGATGATAATAATCAAATAGATTTCATACAAAATATTGAGGATTGGAATACTGACATCAAACTCACAAATGAATTTGAAACATTGGGATTTTATATTTCAGATCATCCTCTAAACCAATATAAATCTATTTTCAATCAGTACAATATTATTAACTTTGAAAAATTTAAAAATAGTAATGATATTTTAAGTTCAAATATTGCGTGTACAATCCTTAAAGTTCAAGAGAAAAAAACCCAAAAAGGAAACTCATATGGAATAATTAAATTTTCTGATATGTCAAATGTTTTCGAATTGTTTCTTTTCTCTGATATTTTTGAGACAAATAGAGAAAATTTGGTTGAAGGAAAATCGGTTATGTTAACATTAGTCAAAAATTATTTAGATGAAAATAGAATTCAAAAAAAGATTAATGTAAAAAAAATGGTTTTATTAAAAGACTTATTTAATAAACCAATTAAAAATATAACATTTAAATTTAAAGATGTTAAAGATTTAGAGATTTTAAATAAACTCTCAAATAAAAATGCAGAAACAGATGTAAAAATAATTCTTAATAAAAATAAAATTAAGCACATATTTCATCTTAAAAATAAGCGAAAAATTAATTATGAGCTTCTTAACTTATTAAATTTGGTAGAAAATATAGTCATTGACTAAAAAAAAAGGTTGTTTTTTTTAAAATAATTTGTATTTATCTCGTTAAATTAACACGCACACAATTACTGGTATAATACCTCCGGTCCCTTTGGGCAATAATTGTGGTGGCACAACCGGGAAAAAAAAATGAAAATACCAAAATTAACTATAGAACAATTATTAGAAGCTGGAGTTCATTTAGGTCATAAGACTTTAAGATGGAATCCAAAAATGAAAAAATATATTTTTGGCAAGAGGGACTCAATACATATTATTGACCTAACACAAACTCTTGATTTAACAAATTCAGCATTAGAGAAGGTACATAAAACTATCTCTTCTGGGGGTAAAATTTTATTTATATCTACAAAGAAACAAGCATCAGAAGCTATTGCTAAACTTGCCAAAGATACAGATCAATATTTTGTTAATTATAGATGGTTGGGTGGAATGTTGACTAATTGGGGAACAATTTCTAATTCTATTAAAAAATTAAATAAAATTAATTCTGATTTATCATCAGAAAACAGAGGTTTTACAAAAAAAGAATTACTAAAAATGAGTGGTCTAAGAGATAAATTACAAAGATCTTTAGGTGGAATAATGGAGATGAAAAAAATACCAGATTTAGTTTTCATCATAGACACAAATTATGAGTCATTAGCTATTAAAGAATCCATTAAACTTGGTATACCTATAATAGCTATTCTAGATACAAATTCAGATCCAGAAGGAATAGATTATCCAATCCCAGGCAATGATGATGCTAGAAGATCTATAGATCTATATTGCAATTTAATGAAAGATACAATTAATGATGCCAAAACAATAATTGATAAAACATTAGAAGAAAAAACTAAATCTGAAATCAAAATTGATAATGTAAAAGATAAAAAAGATATAACAATAAATTAATTCAATTGAATGAGTGATTTAGAAAAAATAAAAAAATTAAGATCCTCTACAGGTGCGGGGTTTAAAGATTGCAACTTAGCTTTAAAAGAATCTAGTGGTGACTTAGATAAGGCAGCTGAAATTTTAAGAGTTAAAGGTATTGCAAAAGCCTCAAAGAAAATGTCAAGAGAGGCAAAAGAAGGTGTAATTGTAATAAGTGGTGATATAAATAAAACATCTATAATCGAAGTTAATTGTGAAACAGATTTTGTCGCAAAAAATGATGATTTTATAACTTTTGTTAAAGAATTAAGTGAAATTAACAATGAATGTTCATCTAACTTAGATAAATTGAATAAAAGTAATATGAAAAATAACAAATCGGTTGAAGACAACCTCGTTTCTTTGATAGCAAAGATTGGAGAAAAAATAACTATTGGTAGAACTAAAACTTTACAGATTTCAAAATCTCAAAACTTTATTTATCAACATTCAATTATTAAAGATAATGTATCTAAATTAGGTGTAATTGTATCTTTAGAAACAAACAAAAAAAATGGATCAATAAGCTCTTTTGGAAAACAATTATCTATGCACATAGCTGCATCTAACCCTATTGCATTAAACTCTGAAAATATAAATAATGAAATTATTCAAAAAGAACAGGAATTAATAGAAGAAGAATTAAAAAATTCTGGAAAACCTGAAGAAATTGCAAAAAAAATTAGTGCTGGCAAAATGAACAAATTTAAAGAGGAGAATAGCCTGATGTCTCAAGATTGGGTAATGGAACCAAAAAAAAAGTAAAAGATGTAATATCTGAAATCAGTATTCAAGATTTAAAAATTAGAGAATTTATAAGAATAAAAATTGGTGAATAATGTTTAATGAAAAATCTTATAATAATAAAATGTCAAAAACTATAGAGGTTTTTGATAAAGAGTTAAATTCACTTAGAACAGGAAGAGCTAATGTTAGTATGCTTGATCTTATTAAAGTCGATGTATATGGACAGAACATGCCCATTAATCAATTAGGTACTATAACTACACCAGAAGCAAGAACAATAAATATTCAGGTTTGGGATTTAAATAATGTAGCATTGATAGACTCAGCAATAAAAAAATCTGAATTGGGTTTAAATCCACAAATTGACGGTCAATTAGTTAGGCTTCCAATTCCTGATTTAAGCGAAGAAAGAAGATTGGAAATGAAAAAAATGGTAAAATCAATGGGTGAGAAATGTAAAGTTTCTATTAGGAATATAAGAAGGGAAGCAAATGATACATTGAAAAAACTTTTAAAGTCAAAAGAGATATCTGAAGACGAAGAAAAGAAATTTGAAAAAATTATTCAAGATTTTACAGACATTAATATTAAATTAATTGATGAAAAAGTATCAGTCAAAGAAAAAGAATTAATGACGATATGAATTTACCTCAACATGTAGCCATAATTATGGATGGCAACGGAAGATGGGGTATTAAAAAAAAAAAATCAAGAAACTATGGACATAAAAAAGGTTTAGAGACTGTAAAAAAAATAATTGAAGGTGCTATAGAAAAAAAAATAAAATATTTAACGCTTTTTGTTTTTTCAACAGAAAATTGGAAGAGACCACTAAATGAGATAAATTATTTGTTTAATTTATTAAATAGTTATATTGATAAAGAGATAAATATTCTATTAAATAAAAAAATCAAAATTAAAATATTAGGTAATATAAAACCATTTCCTAAAAAACTAAAAAGCAAAATTATTAAAGTTGAAAAGCTGACAAAAAATAATGATAAGATTCAAATTAACATGGCTTTAAATTATGGTTCAAAGCAAGAAATAATTCGTGCGGTCAATATTTTAAATAAAAAAAAATTAAAGATTAATTCGAACAACATTAAAAATAATTTATATACAAAAAACATTCCTGATCCTGAAATTTTAATAAGAACGGGTGATACTAATAGAATTAGCAACTTTTTATTATGGCAATCTATATATTCAGAAATTTTTTTTGAAAAAAAAATGTGGCCAGATTTTACAAAAAATGACTTTTTTAGAATTCTAAAAAAGTTTAATAATGTTAACAGAAACTTCGGTGGTTTAAATGTCAGAAATCAATAAAAGAATAATATCATCTTTTTTAATGCTGACTATTTTAGCATTTTCTTATTTAAATATGTTTATATTAACTGTAGTTCTAATTTTTATTTTTTTTCAAATATTTTACGAATTCCAGTATATTTTAAAAAAAATTTATCAATTTAAAAAAAAATTAACTTTATATATATTGCTGATAATTATCTTGGCATATTTATCTATTTTGATAATTTTGATTTGGTTAATTATTAATACAAAATCAAATGATGTTTTACTTTTGTATTTAATAATAACAACATGTATTTGCACTGATATAGGCGGTTATACATTTGGAAAAATATTCAAAGGAAAAAAATTAACAAAATATAGTCCAAATAAAACTTATTCTGGTTTATATGGATCTTATATATTTTCTTTTTTGACCATTTATATTTTATTTAATAATTTCTTTTCATTAGATAAGCTTTTTATATTTACTTTTATTATATCTTCAGTTTCTCAGTTCGGAGATATAATGATCTCTTTTTTAAAAAGAAAAGCAAAAATAAAAGATACAAGTAATATTATACCAGGTCATGGTGGTATATTGGATAGATTGGATGGTGTTATATTTGCTTTACCATTTGTATTTTTATTAAAGACATTTTTATGAAAAAAAAAAATTGTTATATTGGGCTCTACAGGATCTATAGGTAATTCAACATTAAAATCAATTCTAAAAGATAGAAATTTTAATGTTAAGGTTTTAAGTACTAATTCAAATATTAAAAAATTATTAAAACAAGCTTTAAAATTTAAAGTTAAAAATGTAATTATTGAAAACAGAATAATTTACGAAAAATACAAAAAAGAATTTAAAATAAAAAATATAAATCTCCATCTAGGTTTGAAAAGTTTAAATAAAATCATAAAAAAAAAAGTTGATTTTTGTGTAAATGCTATAACAGGCATTGATGGTTTGTATCCATCATTAACCATGATTCCATTATCTAAAAATTTTCTCGTTGCTAATAAAGAGTCAATAATTTGCGGTTGGGATTTAATTTCAGATAAATTATCAAAATATAAAACTAATTTTATTCCTTTAGACTCTGAACATTTTTCAATATGGGAATTATTGAAATCTGAAGATAATAAAAATGTTGAAAAAGTAATTTTAACCGCTTCTGGTGGCCCGTTTCTGAATAAGCCTAATCATATATTAAAAAATATAAAACCAGAATTTGCATTGAATCATCCTAAATGGAAGATGGGTAAAAAAATTTCTATAGATTCATCAACAATGATGAATAAAATTTTTGAAATTATTGAAGCAAAAAAAATATTTAATTTAAGTAAAAAAAAAATTTCAATTTTGATACACCCAGACTCTTTCATACATGCCATAGTGTATTTCAAAGGAAATTTAATAAAAATCTTAGCTCATAATACAAATATGCAAATTCCAATATCAAATGCTCTAGGTATAAAGAATAGATCTACTAACGAACTTATTGATAAAGAATTACTAAAACTTAATAATATAATATTTAAAAAACCAACTAAAAATAATTTTCCTTTATTATCTATAGTTAAATTAATACCAGAAAAATCATCTTATTTTGAAACTATTTTAATTACTTTAAATGATTATTTGGTTCAACAATATTTAGAGAGAAAGATAAATTACATTTCTCTTCAATTAAACGTGATAAATCTACTAAAAAAACCCTACTTTAGAAAATATTATAAATTAAAACCAAAAAATATATATGATATAAAAAAAATTATTAATATGACTAAAAATTATATTTCTAAAAATCTTAAACATTATGAATAATATATTTAAGTTATTAAAAAAATTTACTTTTGTATTATTTTTTTACTTTTTACATGGAAATTATTCTTATTCTGATGTTATAGAAAAAATTATTATTAAAGGAAATGATCGTGTTTCTAATGAAACAGTCATTATGTTTTCTAAATTAGAAATAGGTGATGATATTGATGATGTAATATTAAATCAATCTTTAAAGGAATTATATTTCACTAATTATTTTAAAAATATTTCTATATCTATCAATAATGGCATAGTTGAAATCAAGCTATCAGAGAATCCTATAATTCAAAATATACAAATTAACGGAATTGAAAATGATAAAATTTTTGAAAATTTAAAACAAATCACAAACAAAATTGAAAAATATCCATTTGTTAAAAGTAAAATTAATGAACAAGATAGTTTGTTAAAAAATTTACTTAAAACTTATGGTTATTATTTTGTTGAATTAGAAACACTGATTAATACAAATGAAAATAATACAGTAGATTTAATATACAACTTTAAATTAGGTGAAGTTGCAAAGATTAATAAAATAAAATTTATTGGTGATAAGGTATTTGGTGATAGTACATTAAGAAATGTAATTGTTTCAGAAGAAGCGAAATTTTGGAAATTTATAACTAGAAATAAATTTTTGAATACTGACAGAATTAATCTAGATACTGCGAGACTTATTTCTTTTTATAAAAATAGAGGTTACTTTTTAGCAAAGGTTAAATCTGCTACAGCAATAATAGATGCAAATAATCAGTTTGAATTAATTTTTAATATCAATGCTGGTAATAAGTATTATTTTAATGATATAAAAATCTTGGAAAATAAAAATTTTACTACAGATAATATTCAAACTTTTGATAAAAAATTCAAAAAATTAAAGGGGAAAAAATACTCAAAAAAAATATTAGACAAACTTGTAGAGGAAATTAATGATTTTTCATTAAATAATGATTTTTTATTTATTAATTCAAATTATAAAGAAATTATTAAATCTAATAATGTTATTGACGTTATAATAAATTTTGATGAAATAGATAAGCAATATGTCGAAAGGATAAACATATTAGGCAATTTTATTACTGATGAGAAGGTAATTAGAAATTCTCTAATCGTAGATGAGGGTGATCCTTATAATGAAATTTTGTTTAATAAATCAATACAAAATATTAAATCAAAAAATATATTTAAATCAGTAAATTATAGTTCAAATGATGATGATAAAAAAAATAAAATTATAAATATTAAAGTAGAGGAGAAAGCAACTGGTGAAATTTTTGCTGGTGCAGGTACTGGTACTGCTGGTTCCTCAATCTCAGCAGGTATAAAAGAAAATAACTATTTAGGTCTTGGAATAACGTTGGATACAAATTTTACGATTAGTGAGGATAGAATTAAGGGTAAATTTTCAGTTTTAAATCCAAATTATAAAAATTCAGACAAATCAATTAAAACTGTAATTGAGAGTTCTGTTGATGATTTTATGTCTACAAGTGGTTACAAAACAAACAGGACGGGGTTTTCATTAGGAACAGAGTTTGAACATAGAAGTGACTTATTTGTGAACATTGAACAGTCAAATTATTATGAGGATTTAGAAACTTCATCTACTGCAAATAATATCATTAAAAAACAAGAAGGTAATTACTTTGAAAATCTGCTCTCATATACTATTTCATATAATAAACTAGATCAAAACTTTCAACCAACTGATGGTGTCATAAACAGATTTTCTCAAACCTTGCCACTTTATTCAGACGATAAATCTATAGAAAATAAATTTACAAGTGCAGCTTATCACTCAGTAAATGATAATTTGATATTGTCAGCTAAATTTTTTTTGAAATCTATAAATTCCCTAGATGATGATGTTAGAGTATCAAAGAGAGTTTACCTCCCTAGTAGATTATTGCGTGGTTTTGAAAGTGGTAAGATCGGTCCCAAAGATGGTTCTCAATATATAGGTGGAAATTACGCGTCAGCACTAAATTTAAGTTCAACATTACCCAATCTCTTTTTTGAGAATGACAATATTGATTTTAACTTTTTTATAGATGCAGGAAATGTATGGGAGGTTGATTATGATAGTTCATTAGACTCTAATAAAATAAGATCCTCATCAGGAGTAGCTGTAAATTGGTTTAGTGGAATTGGACCTTTAACTTTTTCATATGCTATACCATTGAGTGAAGCTGACACTGATGTGACAGAGAAATTTAGATTTCAAATTGGCACATCCTTTTAATGAGATTTTGTTTTGTTATAATATTTTTATTGTTTTCGACTAATAACGCATATGCAAATAGTATTGTTTATTTAGATTTACAATTCATCATAGATAAATCAGAATTAGGACAAAAATATAAAAAAGAAATTTTAGATGATCAAACAAAAATAAAATCCGATTTAAAAATAAAACAAAACTTAATTAAAGAAAAAGAAAATGAACTTAATTCTCAAAAGAATGTACTAAAAAAAGATGAATTTAATAATAAATTAAAAAAATTAGATGATCTTTTAACTGATTATAGAGAATTTAAGAAAAAACACTCTAAAATAATTATTGATAAAAAAAAAAAGTATAGTGATGAAATTTTAAAAATTTTAAACCCTATTTTAACATCTTATGTTGAAAAAAATAATATCAAAATAGTTATAGAAAAAAAAAATGTATTAGTTGGTATTAAGACTCTTGATATAACAACAGATATGTTAAAAATATTAAATGAAAAAACAAGAAATCAAATTAATTGATGAAAATTAATAATCCATTTTTTAAAAAAATAAAAAGTATTTATTTATCAAAAATTTGTAGTGAATTAAAATTCAAAAACTCTTTTAAAAATATTTTAATAAAAGATATAAATGATTTACAGAATGCAAAAAGAAATGATATTTCCTTCTTTAACTCATTAAAATATTTGGAATTACTTAAAAAGACAAAATCTAAATATATAATAACCAGCCTAAAATATAAAAAATTAGTAGCTTCTCATTGTAATCCAATAGTTGTTAACAATATCCTTAAATCTGTAGGAATAGTAACTTGTATGTTTTATCCAGATTCCTTAAATGATATAATCGATTTCAATATTAGTAATAGCAACAAAGATAAATATAAAAAAGTTAGATTTGGAAGAAATGTACTCCTAGGTTCTAATATTTTAATAGGGAAAAATTGTTCTATTGGTCATAATACAATTATAGAGTCAAATGTTAAAATAGGAAATAACTGTATAATTGGCAATAATGTTATAATTAAAAACACATTGATTGGTAACAATGTAAATATTCTTGATGGATCTATAATTGGCAAAAAAGGTTTTGGGTTTTTTCCAGATAAATTAAAAAATTTTAGATATCCACATGTTGGAATGGTTGTTATTGGAAATAACGTTGAAATAGGATCTAATAATAATATTGATAGAGGATCAATATCAAATACTGTTATAGGAGATAATACTTTTTTAGATAATATGGTACATATTGCTCATAATGTAAAAATAGGAAAAAATTGCATTATTACTGCTCAAGTTGGCTTTGCAGGTAGCACAACAATAGGAGATAGAGTATCTGTAGGTGGACAAGCTGGAATTTCTGGTCATTTAATCGTAGGGAACAACGTGCAAATTGGTGGAGGAAGTGGTGTAATAAAAAATATACCTGATAATTCAAAAGTAATGGGATATCCTGCAAAAGATATTAAAAGTTTTTTAAAATACAACAAATAGATGCCAGATAAATTAAGTAAAGAAGATATAAAAAATTTATTACCTCATCGAGAGCCAATGCTTTTAATTGATCAATTAATAAATATAAAAAAACTTAAGTCTGCAACTGCTATTGTAAATGTTACAAAGCAAAGTTTTTTTGTTCAAGGTCATTTCCCAAATGAACCTGTAATGCCAGGAGTTCTAATTGTTGAGGCATTTGGACAAGCTGCTGCTGCATTGACTGCTGCAGGCATTGATAAATCCACATATGAAAATAAATTAGTATTTTTAATGACAATTGATAAAGCAAGATTTAGAAATCCTGTTATTCCTGAATGTAAACTAGAGCTAAATATTGAAGCTGTTAGATCTCATGGAAGAGTTTGGAAATACAAAGGTGAAGCTATAGTTGAAGGAAAAAAGATGGCAGATGCGCAATGGGCAGCTACCATAGTTGACAGAAAGAAATAAATAGTAGGAAATATTGATAAGTAATAAATTTTAAATTTGTTATTTATTATTTATGATCCATAAGACTTCTATTATAGATAAAAATGCTAAAATTTCAAAAAATGTAGAAATAGGTCCTTATTGCATTGTTGGTTCAAATGTAGAAATAGGTGAAGGAACAAAATTACATTCACATGTTAATTTGGTTGGAAATACTAAAATTGGAAAAAATAATATTTTTTTCCCATTTACTTCATGTGGAACCGAGCCACAAGATTTAAAATATAAAGGAGAATTTAACTCACTTATTATAGGAGACAACAACAAAATTAGAGAGTATGTAAACATTAACCCTGGAACTTCTGCAGGTGGGACAATTACAAAACTAGGAAATAATAATTTGCTAATGGTATATTGTCATGTTGCACACGATTGTAATCTTGGAAACAATATAGTTCTCGCGAATAATGTACAAGTTGGAGGTCATGTCACAATAGAAGATAATGCAATAGTAGGTGGAAGTTGTGCAATACATCAATTTTCAAGAATAGGGCAATTATCAATGATTGGAGGAATGACTGGTGTCCTAAGCGATGTAATACCATATGGTCTTTCTTTGGGTAACAGAAATAATCTTGTTGGACTTAATCTTATTGGATTGAGAAGGGCAAAAATTTCAAATGAAGATATTAAATTGTTACAAAATTTTTATGATAAAGTTTTTTATAATAAAAATTATAGAGCAAATATAGATAAATTAGATGATACTTTTAGGAATAATAATTATATAAAAAAAATACTTAAATTCTTAAATGCTGATAAAAAAAGACCAATATCCTTACCAATAACATGAGTAAAAATGAAAATAATTGATAATTTTTTAAGTAAAAGTGAATATGACCATGTTAATAAAACTTTCCATCTTTCAAACTTTCCATGGTACTTTATGCCATTTAAAGTTCATGAAGGTGATGACAATTATCAATTTTATCATTTATTTTTAGCTAAAGGTAAAGTTCTATCAAAACATTTTGATATACTTCATCCAATTTTAAAAAAATTAGCAGTAAAAGAGATAATTAGAATAAAAGCAAATTTAACATTAAAACAAAAAGAACATATTAAGTCTGATATGCATGTTGATTTCAAGGATTGCAAAACTGCAATTTTTTATCTTAATACAAACAATGGATATACATTATTTGATAGGGGAGATAAAATACCTAGTCAAGAAAACCGAGTTATTGAATTTGACTCAAATCTTAAACATTGTGCAGTTGATCATACTGATACCAAATATAGAATAGTAATAAATTTTAATTATTTATAATGATAGGTTTATTTTTAGGTGAAAAGGAATTACCGTTGAAAATTTTAAAAAGTTTAAAAAAAAAGAAAATAAAATATTTCATAATAGATTTATCAAAAAATAATAAATTCAAAAAAGATAAAAACAGTTATTTTATTAATATCGGAAAATTTGGTAAAATTTTAAAATTAATTAAATTAAAAAAATGTAAAAAAGTTTTATTTGCAGGAAATATCATTAAACCAAAAATTTCTAAATTGAAATTAGATCTTAAAGGTATTTACTATATCCCTAGAATTATAAAGGCCTCTAAATTAGGAGATGCTGCTATATTAAAAGAATTGATTAAAATTTTATCAGAAAACAAAATAAAAGTTATTAAACTAAACTCATTTAATCCAGAATTAACACTAAGCAAAGGATGCTATACAAAATTGAAACCTAGTATGATTGATAAATCAATAATTAAAAAAGGTATTCATATATTAAATAAATTAAATTCATTTAATCATGTTCAAGCATTAGTAATAAATAATCAAAAGATTATTTCTCTTGAAAAAAGAAAAGGTACAAAAGACATGTTAAAATCAATGAAAAACAATAATCTAAAGAATAAACTTTTGCTAAAAATGCCAAAATCTAAGCAAGACTTACGTGTTGATTTGCCGACTATTGGTCTAGATACACTTAAAGATTGTAAAAAAGCAAATATCAAAGGAATTGTTGTTAAAGCAGGTCAAAATATATTTTTAGATAAATACGAAGGACTCAAATTTGCAAATAAAAACAATATTTTTGTAATGGCTAAATGAAAAAGATATTTATTTTAACAGGTGAGCCATCTGGTGATAAACTAGCCTCAGAAGTTATTAAAGAATTAAAAAAATCTAAAACAGATATTGAATTTTTATCTGTTGGTGGCCAATATTTAAATTCGATAGGCATTAAGTCAATATATGATCAAAAAGATATTACATATTTAGCTTTTACAGACATATTGTTAAATATTTTTAAGATAAAAAAAAAAATTAAT
>MDTG01364421.1_pt1 | contig 12185 bp, 6 predicted proteins | sample 811421 | NCBI WGS metagenome assembly MDTG01 (sample SAMN05326645, study PRJNA326480) | marine metagenome | isolation source: seawater | place: Pacific Ocean: South East | collected 2011
CGGTCTGGTGGCTGACCGAGCCGGTGCCGATACCGGTGACCTCGCTGCTGCCCATGGCGTTGCTGCCGCTGGCCGGCGCGCTCACGCCGGGACAGGTGGCCGAAAGCTACGGTAGCCCCTTGATCCTGCTGCTGCTCGGCGGCTTCATGCTGTCCGGGGCGCTGGCGAAATCGGGCGCCCATCGACGGCTTGCCATGGCCATGATCCGCGCCTGTTCGTTTTTCGGGCGCCGGGGCCTGGTGCTGGGATTCATGCTGGCCGCGGCGGTGCTGTCGATGTGGATTTCCAATACGGCCACCACCCTGATGCTGCTGCCGGTCGCGCTGGCGGTGCTGGAGGACGAAAAGCTCAAGTCGCTGACCGTGCCGCTGCTGCTGGGTACGGCCTACGCCGCCAGCCTGGGCGGCACCGGCACGCCCATCGGCACGCCGCCGAATCTCATCTACATGCAGGTCGCCGCCGACCAGTTCCAGGTCGCCACGTCGTTCCCGCTCTGGATGAGCTGGGGCGTCCCGGTGGTCGCGCTGCTTTTGCCGATCATGTTCCTGTGGCTCACCCGGAAGGTCGAGGCCGGTCCGCTGCCGATGCTGGAAGTGCCGGGTCGCTGGTCGCCCGCCGAAGTTCGCATCATGGTGGTGTTCGTGCTGGTGGCCCTGGCCTGGATCACGCGCACCGCGCCCGGCGGCGGCTGGCAGGAATGGCTGGCGCTTCCGTACGCCAACGACGCGGCGGTCGCGCTGCTGGCGGTGGTCGTGCTGTGCATGATTCCCGACGGTCGCAACGGGCGGCTGCTCGACTGGCAGACCGCCGGCGCGATTCCCTGGGGCGTGCTGCTGCTGTTCGCCGGCGGCATCACGATCGCCCGGGGATTCATCGAAACCGGGCTGAGCGACTCGGTCGCCTCGCAGCTCACGCTGCTGGCGACGCTGCCGCCGTGGCTGATGGTGCTGTGCATCTGCCTGGGCGTGACCTTCCTGACCGAAATGACCAGCAACACCGCCACCACGTCGCTGCTGATGCCGGTGCTGGCGGCCACCGCGGTCGCCGCCGGCATCCGGCCCGAACTGCTGATGGTGCCGGCCGCCATCAGCGCATCGTGCGCTTTCATGCTGCCGGTGGCCACCGCGCCCAACGCCGTCATCTACGGCTCCGGCCGGGTGAGTATCCGGGAGATGGCGCGCGAAGGCCTGGTCATCAACCTGTTCGGCGCGCTGGTTGTGACGCTGGTCGTCACGCTGAGGTTCGGCTGACCCCGTGACCACGCGCGACCACAGGTTGCTGGCAAGACTGGTGCGCATTCCGGTCAAGGCCGCGCGCACGATCTCGGTGCGGCGCGCCGACGACGTGCTGCTGGTGCACTGGGCCAACCGCCGCATCATCGGGCGTAACTGGGGCGACAAGCTCAACCCGGTGCTGTGCCGGATGCTGTCGGGCTTCAACGTGGTGCACTGCTACGACGTGTTCCCGGCGGTGTCCAAGCCGGTGCACTACGTGGTCGGCAGTTCGCTGGAGCGCGCGCAGAAAAGGCGCGGCGTTGTCTGGGGCGCCGGCTTCATCGACTCCGGGCAGGGCATTCGCCAGGCGCCGGCCGCCATCCATGCGGTGCGTGGTCACCACTCGAGGGAGAAACTGGGGGCGCTGGGCGTGGACTGCCCGGAAACGGTCGGAGACCCTGCGTTGCTGATGCCGCTGTTGTACCGGCCGCGGCCGCTGGCGCGTCGATATCGCCTGGGTGTCATCGCTCACGCCTACGAGCGCGACATGGACTGCATCGCTGCCGGCAGCCTCCCCGAAGACGTGCTCGATATCGACATCACCGGCGGCATCTTCGACGTCATCGACCAGGTCGCGTCCTGCGACGAGATCCTTTCTTCGTCGCTGCACGGGCTGGTCTGCGCCGAGGCTTACGGTGTGCCGTCGAGATGGGTAGCGTTATCGGACCGTCCCGCCGGCGACGGCTTCAAGTTCCACGACTTCTACTCGGCCCTCGGCAAGCAGTCCGGAACCCCGCCGGCCGTGGAGTCGGCCGCCGACTGGTCGAGGCTGGCCGGCACCGCCGAAGCCCCGGTCGCGCGCGACAAGCTTGAAACCGTCACCCGGGCCCTGCTCGCCGCCTGCCCGTTCCTGCCGGGCAACCGGTAGGGCAGGGAGTCGGAATTCGGAAAAACCTTTCGCCGGCAATTCCCTGGATTTTGTGGGAGCGGGCTCCGGCCGCGATGAATCGGCGCCAGAGCCGCCTCCCACGAAAACCAAAACCAACAACCCCAAGAAGGGGCCGAGATTTTCTGGCCATCGAGCAACGTGCTTCCGTAAATCGTCCCAGCAACAACCAACAACCAACAACCAACAACCAACAACGCTTCTGGCTTGCGTAAACCGTAAACCGTAAAGCCGTTTTTACCTAAAACCTAAAACCTAAAACCTAAAACCGCCCCAGCGCCGATCTCACCCCTCCAACATCGCCTTCAACGCCGCCAGGTTCCCCTTCGCCTCGTCGGCCGTCGGCGGCTTGGCGCCGTCCCTGCCGGGCCAGTCCAGCAGCTCCATCGGCAGCTCCGCGAGAAAACGGCTGGGCTCGCGCTTGCTGGTTTCGCCGAACTGGCGACGGGTCTTGCACATCGACAGGCTCAGCCGCCGTTCGGCGCGGGTCAGTCCCACGTACATCAATCTTCGTTCTTCCTCCACCCGGCCCTCCTCGATGCTGCGCAGGTGCGGTAGCAGTCCGTCCTCGAGGCCGGCCAGCCACACGCGCGGAAATTCAAGGCCCTTGGCCGCATGCAGCGTCATCAGGCGCACCTCGTCGGCATCGGCGTCGCGCTCGTCGTCGGGGCCGGCCGCCAGTGTTATTCGCGCAATCAGTTCGTCCGGAGAAGCGGTGTTCTTCGCCAGCCGCTCCACCCAGCCGACCAGGTCGTCCAGGCTTTTCCGCCGCCGGCGCGCCTGCTCGGGCTTGTCGGCCTGCTCGTCCAGCCATTCGCCGTAGTCGATGTGGGCGAGCATCTCGCGGTACAGCGCCCCGGCCTCGTGCGGGTCGCCGCGCTGGGCGCGGTCGTTGAACTCGATCAGCATGTTGGTGAACCCGCGCAGGCCGCGCGCGGCGCGTTCGGGCAGTTCGCGCTGGAACTGGCTGTCGGTGGCCGCCTCGAACAGGCTCTGTCCGGCGGCGCGGGCGAAATCCATCAGGCGCGCCATCGAGCTCGAGCCGATGCCGCGCTTGGGCGTGTTGGCCACGCGCATGAAGGCCGGGTTGTCCTCCGGGTTGAACATCAGTTTGAGATAGCTCAGGCCGTCGCGGATTTCGCGCGCGTCGAACCAGCTGGGCCCGCCCGAGACGCGGTAGGGGATGCCGTATTCGCGCAGCGCCTTTTCGATTTCTCGCGCCTGGAAATTGGAGCGGTACAGCACCGCGGCCTGGCCCCAGCGCATCGACGACGAGCCGTGCGAGTCCATCAGCGAGCGGGCGATGCCGTCGGCTTCTTCGACCTCGTCGCCGTACTCGCGCACACTGATCCGGTCGCCCGGCCCGTGCTCGCTCCACAGGCGCTTTTCGTGGGTGTGCGGGTTGACCGCGATCACCGCGTTGGCGGCCTTGAGAATCGTGCCCACCGACCGGTAATTCTGTTCCAGCTTGATCACCTTCAGCCGCGGATAGTCCACCCCCAGCTGGTCGAGGTTCTCCGGCCTCGCGCCGCGCCAGCCGTAGATCGACTGGTCGTCGTCGCCGACCGCGGTGAACGTGCCCGACTCGCCCGACAGACGCCTGAGCAGCCGGTACTGGGCTGCCGAGGTGTCCTGGTACTCGTCGACCAGGAAATAGCGCATGCGGGCACGCCAGCGGGTTCTCAGCTCGGGTTCGTCCAGCATCTTCGCCGGCAGCGAGATCAGGTCGTCGAAATCCACCGCGTTGAGCTCGGCCAGGCGTTGCTGGTAGGCCGAAAAGATGCTCGCCAGCTGTGCCTCGCCCTCGCTCTCGGCGCTGGAAAGCGCGCGTGCGGGCTCGGTGCCGGCGTCCTTGAGCCTGCCGATCGCGGCCTGGGCGATGTAGACCTGGTCGCTCTTGACCGAGCCGGGCAGCAGCTCGCGCACCAGGTCCGAGGCGGTGTGCTGGTCCAGGATGCTGATGCCGCGCTTGAGGCCCGCGGCCTCCGGGTCGTCCTTGAGGATGGCCCAGCCCAGGCTGTGAAAGGTGCTCACGGTCAGGCCTTCGGCGGCCTTGCGCTTGATCCGCTTGCCGACGCGCTTGCGCATCTCGCGCGCGGCCTTGTTGGTAAACGTGATCGCCGCGATCTGGGCGGCCCGGAAATGGCCCTTCTCGATCAGCCAGGCGATCTTCTCGGTGATCACGCGGGTCTTGCCGGACCCGGCGCCGGCCAGCACCAGCAGGGGCGAATCGACGTGCATGACTGCGGCACGCTGCTGGGGATTGAGTCCGGACATATGGAACCTCTGAAAAACTACTGCGCGTGTGCCTGGCGGCGTCCGGCGGTGTGGACTCGCCCCGTCACCAGGTGGGCAGCGTTCAGGGCTTCAGACGGATTCGCTTGCAAGGCGCGACGGCGCAGGCATAGTTGTCCTACGTCAAGTCGGCGCAACGCCGCAGGCGGATTCGTCCGGAGCCCCCAAGGGGCTTGCCTCTCGGCGTCCGTGGACCGCGTTCTCGGCGCTTGATGTAGGCGGGCGCTACACCCGACGCGCCGACGCCTTGCCACGAACGCCGAGAGGCAAGCTGAACGCTGCCCACCTGGTGACGGGGCGAGTTCAATCCTCATGCACCGGCAAGTGCACTGCGGTTCCTGCGCTCCGGCGGCCACCGCCAACCACCCGCTCGCGACGTTTTTCAAAGCTTCCATAGGCGCGGAATTGTACGCCAGCGGCGGGAATCCTGCCCGACCCGCGCCCGTCACAGACGCTGCCTTCACCTATACTTTCCGCCCATGGCCAAGCTCTATTTCTACTACTCGACCATGAACGCCGGCAAGACCACGGTCCTGCTGCAGTCGGCCCACAACTACCGCGAGCGCGGCATGCGCCCGGTGCTGCTCACACCCGCGCTCGACGACCGCGCCGGCCGCGGCGTGATCCGCTCGAGGGTCGGGCTGGAAGCGAACGCCGACGTGTTCGATCGCGACGAGGACCTGCTCGATATCGTCCGGACCCGGGCCGCCGAGGGCGACATCGCCTGCGTGCTTGTCGACGAATCGCAGTTTCTCACCCGCGACCAGGTCTACCAGCTCAGCGAGGTGGTCGACCAGCTCTCCGTGCCGGTGCTGTGCTTCGGTCTGCGCACCGACTTCCGCGGCGAACTGTTCCCGGGTAGCCAGTACCTGATGGCCTGGGCCGACGAGCTCAAGGAGCTCAAGACCATCTGCCACACCGGCAAGAAGGCCACCATGGTCGTGCGCGTCGACGGCGACGGCAAAGCGCTCACCGAAGGCGCCCAGGTGCAGATCGGCGGCAACGAATCCTACATCCCGGTCAGCCGCGCCGAGTTCAAGCGCGTCTTCTACCACGGCGAAAAGGCGAGGTTGTTCAAATAAGGGGCTGCTAAGGCGCTTCGCGCCGTTTTAGGTTTTAAGTGTTAGGTTTTAAGTGGATCGGATGCCTGATCCATGGGTTGAGCAATGCCACGCCCTTGGCGTTCCAACCAACAACCAACAACCAACAACCAACAACCAACAACCAACAACCTAAAACCGTCATTCCATCCCCGAAATCACCCGATCGTCTCCGATCTCCGCGGTACCGTCCAGAACGTCGATGATCCGATCCAGTCCGTCCCAGAGATGCGGCAGCAGCGGCCTGTATCTGTTGGAGACGCCGGGGAAGGGCACGATGACGTCGAAGTGCTGGGCGCCGTCGATTTCCCAGTAGGCCAGCCGGGTCGCGCCGTTTTCGCGCGCAGCCTCCACGTACGGGCGGGCGCTGAAGGCGGCCGGGATCAGGCCGTCCTGGCGGCCGTGCAGGATCAGCACCGGGATCTCCGGGAGGTAGCCGGTGGCGACGGTCTCGCCGACCGCCTCGCGCAGCGCCACGGCGTCCGGTCCGTCGCCGGTCCATAGCCGGCGCAGGCAGGCAAGGCCGGGAAACGTCGGGTCTTCGGGATTTTCCGCGGCCATCGCGTCGATCCACTGCAGCCCGGCGCCGGGCACCACGCCGCTGGAGGTGGCCCACCACAGACCGCGCTGGGCCTCGTCGGCCGGCTGCGGCGCGCCGTCGTCCGTGACCGCCACCCGGAAGCCGCACGCCATCGCATCGACCGGCCGGCGCAGGTAGGCCGAGGCGTACATCGCCGCGACCGAGCGCCAGACGTCCAGCGTCGTGTTCACCGCGGCCTGGTCCAGCGCGCCGGCCTCGAAGCCGTCGGCCTCGAGCACGGCGCGCGCCGCGGCAGCCGTGGGTTCGTCGATGATGCCGGCCCGCTGCAGCGTCACGCAGCGCTGCTGGCCGACCGGCAGCAGCGCCGGGTTGCCGAACGGAAGCTGCATCAGCGTGGCCGGGTCGGCCAGCAGGCAGGGCTGCAGCAGCGCGGCCTGGGTGGCGTAGTCGTAGAGATGGCGTGCACCGGGCGCGGTGATGTTGGGCGCCGCCACCACGGCGGCGTCGAACATGGCCGGTGCTGTCCGCTCCAGCGCGCGCAGCGCCGCGCCGCCGCCGTTGGAGATCGCGGCCAGCACGATGCGCGTGTTGTCCGGCGAGAACGGTCCGCTTTCCGGAAACGCCCGCTCGAGAACGTCCAGCGCGAACAGCGTCGCAGCAACGGTGTGGTCGCCCCAGCCGGCCTCCGGGTTGTCGCCGGAATGGGCGTGCGGCACCGAGACCAGCGGCGCGGGCGCATGATCCGGGGCGAACCCCAGAGGCGCGGCGTCGCGCCCGGCGCGGGTCCCGTCCAGCGCCACACCGGTATCCGAGGCGTGGTCGAAGATGTCGGTGCCCGCGCCCTTGTCGGTAAGCGCCACCGCGCAGCCTCGGGGCAGGGCCCAGGGACCGGCCACCGGCAGCCCGCCGTAGATGCCGCGCGACCCGGAAGCGGGCGCGACGACCAGGCAGGGGGCCTTCGCGTCGAAGGCATCGGGCAACTGCACCGCCACCCGGAACGGCTGCTCGCTCGCCCCGAGCCTGGCGAAGGCGTGGAACTCGCGGCCGGGGGCTGCCGGCAGCGTCGCGTCGGCGGCGAACCCGCCGGTGGCGCCCAGGTCGACCAGGCCCTTGTAGTTGGCGTGAATCGCCAGCCTCCTGAGCAGCGCGCTCCGATCCATCGTTTCATCGACCATCCGCGGCGCCGGACCGCGCAGTCCGGTCAGGCCCATGCCGCCGGTCAGCAGGTCGTCGCCGTCGCGGTGGACGGTCTCCCGAACTTCGGAAACGATGACGTGCGGCGCCGGTCGCGATTCCGGTTCCACTTCGTCGATCGGTTCGATCGGGGCGGGCCGCCGGTCGGCGGCGCAACCGGCGAGCAGAAGCAGGGCGATGAGGATCGGACACGTTTGTTTCACTGTGAATCCTGGAGTCGGGCCGACCTTCGAATGTAGCATCGCCGGACGGCCCGCGACGCTGGACTTTGGTACAGCGCAGCCATACGTCGTAACATGCCGGTAATGCATGGGCCTCGCTCAAGGAACCTCTGGACAACTCTGCACGGGCGCGACGACGCCTTTGCGGGAGGCTCCGGTTTGGCTTTGGCGAGCGTGGTTTGGTTGTTCCAAATGAGCGAGCCCAAACAAGGTGGAGGCCCCGCAAAGGCCCGTTCCGAAGCGATTGTCATTACAAGCTGCCGGAAAAGCCGCATCTCGCGCGTTGCGGTCCCCGGCCTTAGCTACGGCTACTGTCGTTCGGCTCGCACCACACGATCTGCGGCTTTTCCGACTGAAACGCGCTCCGCGCAGAGTTGTCCAGAGGTTCCTTAGATGACGCAAGTCCTGATCGCCGACGACCATCCGCTGTTTCGCAGTGCGCTCAAGCTCGCGCTGGATGCCTGCGTTGATTCGGTCGCGGTGCTCGAAACCGAGGACCTGGAGCAGACCCGAACCCTGCTCGCCGATCGCCGCGACATCGACCTGCTGCTGCTGGACCTGCACATGCCCGGCAGCAACGGCCTGACCGGGCTGGCGGGCATTCGCTGCGAATTTCCCGAAGTGGCGGTGGTCGTGATCTCGGCCAACGAGGATCCGGCCGTCATCCGGCGCGCGCTGGATCACGGCGCCGCGGGGTTCATTCCCAAGAGCTCCGGCCTGGACGTGCTGACCGAGGCGGTGACCGCGGTGCTCGACTGCAAGACCTGGGTGCCGCCGCACCTGCACCGCACGGTGGCCTCCATCCAGGATGGCGACGGCGAACTCGCCGAGCGGATCGCCCGCCTCACCCCGCAGCAGTTCCGGGTGCTGCAGATGGTCGCCGAAGGCAGCCTCAACAAGCAGATCGCCGACCGGCTGGGTATCCAGGAACGCACCGTCAAGGCCCACATGAGCGAAATATTCGCCAAGCTCGAGGTCCGCAACCGCACCCAGGCCGGCATCGCCTTCCGCCGCCTGGAGCTGGTCGACCCGTCGACGATCCAGGCGTAGGCCGGAAGTCGGAAGTCGGAAAAACCTTTCGCCGGCAAGGCCGGCTCCCACACCCGTAGATGGCGACCGGGCCGGTCCCGCAGCCAACTACTGGTGTGGGAGCTTGCCGTGCAAGCGATTCGGGCAAGTTGTGGCAGGGGCTTCCAGCCCCGACTCCTCAAAGCCAATCGGCCCAGGATCGGCCTCCCACAAAACCAACAACGCCTCTCGCTTGCGTAAACCGTAAAGCGTCGAACCGTAAACCGCCTCCCCAAACCAGCCAACCAACAACCAACAACCAACAACCAACAACCAACAACGCCTTTTCCTGAACCCTGAACCCCGGCGAGAAACGCCGAAAAAAAACGGCGCCCCGAAGGACGCCGAAAGGAGGAATTCCCGGTTGGTCTAGAACGCGTACTTCGTCGTGAACTGGAAGCGGTTGAGCTGGCCCGTCGCGCCGCTTTCGATCTCGCGCTCGGCGGTCAGGTACTCGACGCCGAAGCTCAGCGGTGGAACCGGGCTGTAGAACAGGTTGACCTGGGCGTTCCAGGTTGACTTGTTCACGCCGGTGCCGGTGAACTGGACCGGGTTGTCGACTTCCAGGTAGGCGAATGTGACGTTGGAGCGCCACTTCTGGCTCCACCAGTGGCGATAGGCGACGAACCCGCCGATGCTGCTGATCGCTTCCAGCGAGCCGTTGTCGGTCAAGGCGGCACCGTTGGCGAAATTCAGCGCAACGTGCCGGCCCATGCCGTCGCCGGCGAGCAGCATGTAGCGGATGTCGTCGCGGCCGAGAATGACCTTGCCCGAAAGGCTCACGCCCCAGCCGGTTTCGGTGCTGTCCGCCATGTTGTTGTCGATTTCAAGCTGGCGCAGCAGGCCGCCGACCTGGAAATGACCCCAGTCGCCCTTCCAGGTATAGCGCGCGGCCAGTTCAGGCAACTTGTTGTTGTCGGCTTCGATCCGGCCGCCGCCGACCGGGGTAATCGAGGATTCCGGATTCTCCAGCGCGATCGCGAATCCGCCGTTGGTGTAGCGCACCATCGGGGAGCGGCCGAACGAGGTGCCGGATGTCGGGCCGATGAAGTCGGCGCTTTCCGGCAGCGTGGCGACATCCATGAACGTATTCCAGGTCTGTCCCACCAGCCAGTTGTTCCATTTCACGAACGCATGGCGAAGGCGCGGCTGGAAATTGTTGGTCGTTCTCTCGGTGCCGCCGGGCGTGGTCAGGAAATCCAGCTCGATAAAGGTTTCCAGCGAGTTCTCGCCGATCTCGTGGGCGGTGCCGAAATTGAACCGGGTCTGTCGGGCATGGGCGTCGAAGTAAGTCGCATCGTCGCCGCCGATGGGCACGATGGCGGGCACGTAGATGTCGCGCCCGAGGCTGTCACCGGCAACCGCGCCGTCGTCGAAATCCGACACCATGAAGTCGGCCTTGGTGTAGCCGCCGTAGGAGAACGTCGGCTTGTCGGACTTCTTGTCGGCGGCGGCGATCATCGGCTCGACCTTGCGATCGAGTTCCTCGACGCGCTCGCGCGCTGCTGCTGCCTCGGCCGATGCCTGGCGTGCGACGGCCGCAGCCTGCGTGTCCGCGTCGGCGCCCTGTTCCAGCAGCCTCTCGACCATCGCCTCGAGCTCCGCCACGCGGCGCTCCAGCTCGGCGACGCGGTCGCCGTCGGCCCAGGCCGTCCCCGCGCAGAACGCGCCGACCAGCAGCGTCAGCGTCACGCGCTGAATGAAGGTGGTTGTTCTTGTCATGCGTTTTTGCATCGTCCTCTCCCGTGGCTCGCGGTGCGCGATTTTCTGTACCAAACTGCATTCTTAACCAAAATACAACAATCCGGCCATACGCCTTTGGTCGAATATCAAAAAATTGGACGTGTTATGTGTTAGGGGCGTGTCAGGTGTTAAGTGTCAGGTCTTGGGGGTTGGCGGCAAGCGGCTCGATTCTGCTGTGGGAGCGGGCTCCGGCCGCGATTAGTGGCGATTCCATCGGCGCCAGAGCCGCCTCCCACAACAACCAACGAACCAGCCAACCAACCGCCCCATGCGACCAAAGTCTAGCGGGCTGACCGTGCTTTGGTCTTTACAAGCGCGCCGCGCTTGGTAGAAACTGAAACCAAAGGCAACACCAGTCCGTCACAGGAGTCATCGATGTCCGACCCGCATGAACTTAAGGAGCGCTACCCGGTATTCGAATCGGTAGCGCGCGACGCCCTCGTCGACGCTGCGCGTTTCGAGGAAATGAGCCGCAAGGCCGAGCAGGATCCAGAGGCATTCTGGGGCGAGGTCGGCAAGCGCATCGACTGGATCAAGCCTTACAGCCGGGTCAAGGATGTCTCGTTCGCGCTCGACGACCTGCATATCCGCTGGTACGGCGACGGCACGCTGAACGTGTGCGCCAACTGCGTCGACCGACACCTGGAAGAGCGCGGCGACCAGACCGCCATTCTCTGGGAAGGCGATGACCCGGAACGCGACGCGAAGATCAGCTACCGCGAGCTCTACGAACGCGTCTGCAAGTTCGCCAACGTATTGAAGAAACTCGGCGTGAAAAAGGGCGACCGGGTCACCCTGTACCTGCCCATGATTCCCGAATCCGCGGTGGCAATGCTGGCCTGCGCGCGCATCGGGGCGGTGCACTCGGTGGTGTTCGGCGGCTTCTCGCCCGACGCCCTGGCCGGCCGCATCGTCGACTGCGATTCGAAGATCGTGGTCACCGCCGACGCCGGCGTGCGCGGCGGTCGCTCCACCGGCCTGAAGAAGAACGTCGACGCCGCGCTGAAGAATCCGGAAGCCGCGGCGCTGGTCGCCAACGTGCTGGTGGTCAGGAACACCGGCGACGACGTGGCCTGGGATGCAGGCCGCGATCACTGGCTGCACGACGAGCTCGAGCAGGTCGACGCCGACTGCGAACCCGAAGAGATGTCGGCCGAGGATCCGCTGTTCATCCTCTACACGTCGGGTTCCACCGGCAAGCCCAAGGGCGTGCTGCACACCTCGGGCGGCTACCTGGTCTATGCCAGCTACACGCACGAATACGTGTTCGACTACCACGACGGCGACATCTACTGGTGCACCGCCGACGTCGGCTGGGTCACCGGCCACAGCTACATCGTCTACGGCCCGCTGGCCAACGGCGCCACCTCGCTGATGTTCGAGGGCGTGCCCAACTACCCCGACCACAGCCGCTTCTGGCAGGTCTGCGACAAGCACCAGGTCAACATTTTCTATACCGCGCCGACTGCAATCAGGGCGCTGATGCGCGAGGGCAACGAGCCGGTCGAGAAGACCTCGCGCAAGTCGCTGCGCATTCTCGGCTCGGTCGGCGAGCCGATCAACCCGGAAGCCTGGCACTGGTATTTCGAGGTGGTCGGCGACGAGCGCTGCCCGATCGTCGATACCTGGTGGCAGACAGAGACCGGCGGCATCCTGATCAGCCCGCTGCCGGGCGCGACCGAGCTCAAGCCCGGCTCGGCCACCCGGCCGCTGCCCGGCATCCTGCCGGCGCTGCTGGGGCCGGAAGGCGAAACGCTGGAGGGCGCGGCCGAGGGCAACCTCGTCATCACCGATAGCTGGCCGGGCCAGATGCGCACCGTCTACGGCGACCACAAGCGCTTCCGCGAGACCTATTTCTCGGCC
>MDTG01409338.1_pt1 | contig 12185 bp, 9 predicted proteins | sample 811421 | NCBI WGS metagenome assembly MDTG01 (sample SAMN05326645, study PRJNA326480) | marine metagenome | isolation source: seawater | place: Pacific Ocean: South East | collected 2011
CCATAGGGTAGAAAAGGGGGACACCCTCTATTCCATTTCCAAAAAGTACCGCGTTGAAGTAGAGCACATTGTCCAGGCCAATACTATCGAGGCCAACACCATTTTTGTAGGACAAAATTTAATCATCCCTCAAAACCAGTAAAAAGAACAAAAAATGAGATATCAACGGAGTAGTGCCTTATTTAAATCTGCCCAAGAGGTAATTCCGGGAGGGGTAAATTCCCCAGTGCGCGCTTTTAAGGCCGTAGGCGGTACACCTGTTTTTGTGGAAAAGGCAAAAGGGGCCTACTTGTATGATGAAGACGGCAACACCCTGATCGATTATATTTCGAGTTGGGGTCCCATGATCTTAGGACATGCTTTCGATCCCGTTATAGCGGCAGTCAAGGAGCGCGCCGATAGCGGGACCTCCTATGGAATGCCCACCGCTTTGGAAACCCGTATTGCAACATTGGCAATAGAAATGGTTCCCAATATTGATAAAATAAGAATGGTGAACTCGGGAACAGAAGCTTGTATGAGTGCGGTTCGACTCGCTAGGGGGTATACCGGACGTGAAAAGATCATCAAATTTGCGGGTTGTTATCACGGTCATTCCGATGCTTTTTTAATCCAAGCCGGAAGTGGTGCCGTCACCTTTGGTACGCCCAATAGCCCAGGTGTAACCCAGGGCACTGCAAAAGACACTCTTTTGGCGCAGTACAATGACCTGGAAAGTGTAGGGCATCATTTTGATCAGCATCCCGAACAGATCGCCGCCATTATCGTGGAACCTGTTGCGGGAAATATGGGCTGTATCCCCCCTCAAAAAGGTTTTATGGAAGGGCTACGAAAACTCTGCGATACCCACCAATCCTTGTTGATTTTTGATGAGGTCATGACCGGTTTTCGCTTGGCCAAAGGAGGAGCTCAGGAAAGCCTGCAAGTCGCGGGCGACATCATGACTTTTGGAAAAGTATTGGGGGGTGGCCTCCCAGTGGGGGCATTTGCGGCCAATTCAGCAATAATGGATTTTTTGGCTCCCGAGGGGCCTGTTTACCAAGCGGGAACGCTCAGTGGAAACCCCTTGGCCATGGCAGCTGGCTTTGCCATGCTCAACCACCTTTCTGAAAACCCAGAAGTTTTTGACAGCCTAAACCAAAAAACCCAAACCCTACACCAAGGCATGCAAGAGATATTGGAAAAAAAGGGAATTCCTTACCAAATCAACCGCTATGGTTCTATGCTTTCCTTACATTTTACAACACAGCCCGTGGTGGATTTTAAAACTGCGGCTTTGGGGGACAATGATTATTTTAAAAAGTACTTCCACGGCATGTTAGACAAAGGAATTTACTTGCCACCCAGTGCTTTTGAAAGTTATTTTCTCAACGATGCTTTGTCCGATCGAGATATTAACAAGACGATAACGGCCCTAGATGCTGTGATCTCCAGTTGGTAAAAATCCTTATACCATTTGGCTTGATAAATATTTATGTATAGTTTTCTTAAAAACTTTTGATTATAGCTTTTACTTTTTAATATATTAATTAGTGTTTATGTATAAAACAAAAACCATTACTGTGAGAAAACAGTAATGGTTTTACTAAAAACATTTGGATTTTACCCCCTATTCGAGGGTTGTCTTTGGTTTTTATGTCTTTGGTTTTTCACGTCTTTGTTTTTCCCATTTCTTTTTTTACTTCGGTGGAAAGCCATTCTTTTTTTACGGGTTTGGATTTGATTCCAATTTTCATACTGCGCTTCTGTCAGTATATTTTTCATCGCTGCCTTAAAGGCCAACTTTTGGTCCAATTGATGAAGTTTTCTTTCATAGTCTGATAGGTTTTCTGCTTTTGCGTTTTCACGATGACTTTTTTTGGCTTCCATTTGCCCCACCAGCAAGGTTTTTACTTTTTCCTCTTGTGCCGAGGTCAAGTCCATATGCAAACGCAAGGTTTTTGCTTGTAGGACGGCCCGTTGTTCAGGGTTCATTTTTTGGTATTGCAGCTCGGCCATCATGGCCATTGGAGCCATTAACATTAGGGCAAAGATTAATTTTTTCATAGTATAAATTTTTGATTATACTAATGAGATGGCTTACAGCCCTATAGGTTTAAAGCTTTAAGAAAACTTTAATATTTGGTGATCAAGCCAAGAGGCTAAGCCAAAGACCTTTCTCGTCTTTGGAGACTTGTGCAAGTTTTTTTTGGGTGAGTACTTTTAGGGTTTTGTCCCATTTTTTGTTGCTGAGTCCCGCCTGACCTTTTAAAGTGGCAAGTGCAACAGGGCTTTCTTTTTTGAGCAGGTCGAGAATCAATTTTTCGTCTTCATTCAAGGCCACTGCTTTTTGTTCGGGTTTCATCTGCGGGAAAAAAAGCACTTCCTGTATGGAGCTGTTGTTGGTCATCAGCATCACCAAGCGGTCAATTCCAATACCAATACCCGCGGTAGGGGGCATTCCGTGTTCCAATGCACGAAGAAAATCCTGGTCGATGAACATGGCCTCGTCGTCTCCTTTTTCAGTCAGGGCGAGTTGGGCTTCAAAGCGCTCCCTTTGATCGATGGGGTCGTTTAATTCCGAATAGGCATTGGCCAATTCCTTTCCGTTGACCATCAGCTCAAAGCGCTCGGTCAGTTTGGGATTGCTGCGGTGTTCTTTTGTCAATGGGCTCATCGATTTAGGATAGTCGGTGATAAAAGTGGGCTTGAGGTAGTGGTGTTCGCATTTTTCTCCAAAGATCTCATCGATCAACTTTCCTTCTCCCATGGTGTCATTTATGTCGATTCCCAGGTTTTTGGCGGTGGTCCGAAGTTGGTTTTCGCCCATGGTGGAAACATCGATGCCGGTGTGTGTTTTTATCGCTTCGAGAATGGGTACCCTTGGGTAGGGTGCCTTAAAATCTATGGAGTGCTCGCCTACAGGGACCTCCGTTTTTCCATGGGTGTCTATTGCTACTTTTTCCAACAGGCTTTCGGTCATTTCCATCATCCAGAAGTAGTCCTTATAGGCCACATACAGCTCCAAAACGGTAAACTCTGGGTTATGGGTGCGGTCCATGCCTTCGTTTCGAAAATCTTTAGAAAACTCATACACGCCTTCAAAGCCTCCTACGATCAATCGCTTGAGGTACAACTCATTGGCAATCCTTAAATAAAGTGGAATATTAAGCGCATTGTGGTGGGTTAAAAAAGGCCGTGCGGCTGCTCCACCGGGGATGGGCTGCAAAATGGGAGTCTCTACTTCGAGATAGTCTTTTTCATTAAAAAAATTACGGATGCTGTTGGTAATTTTGGTGCGCTTTGCAAAAGTATCTTTAACCTTGGGGTTGACAATCAGGTCCACATAACGCCGGCGGTAGCGCAGCTCGGGATCGTTGAACTCATCATAGACCTTTCCCTGGGCGTCGGTTTTGGGCAAGGGAAGGGGTCTCAGAGTTTTGTTGAGTATCCGAAGTGATTTTACCATTACCGTTTTTTCTCCCACTTGTGTGGTGAAAAGCGTCCCCTCTAACCCTATGATATCCCCAATATCCAGCAGTTTTTTGTACACCTCGTTGTAGAGGGTTTTGTCCTCTCCCTCACAAATTTCATCCCGATTAAAATATACTTGGATTTTTCCCTGTCCGTCTTGGACTTCGGCAAAACTCGCTTTTCCCTGAATCCTTCTGGACATCAAACGCCCGGCGATGGTCACCGATTTGCCTTCACTAAAATTATTCTTTATGGATTTTGAATCTGCATCTATGGGAAATAAAGCGGCAGGGTAGGGGTTTATACCCAGTGCTCTTAGCGCTTGCAGTTTTTCTCTTCTTACCTGCTCTTGATCTGAAAGTTGTCCCATTTGGCCTTATTGTTTGTGCAAAGATAATCAGTCTCAAGCAATCCGGAATCAATTTTCCTATCTTTGCATAAAGCATTGACATATGAGTTTCTGGCGTGTGCTTTTATCGATTTTATTCCCCCCGCTTGCTGTGATCGACCAAGGCTGTGGGTCAGTCATTATTGTTTTTTTACTGACCCTTTGCGGATGGGTGCCCGGGGTGATTGCGGCTTTGGTGATTTTGAATAACCCAGAGCGTTGGTCCTGATGAAAAATAAAAAAGTACAAGTTGCGGATTGGGGAATACTTTCCTACCAGGAGGCTTGGGACCGCCAGGAAACATTTTTTCTTAACATCATTGCCGAAAAAAGAGAAAACAGAAAACGGAGCGTTCCCGTACCTACCAAAAACCATCTTTTTTTTGTGGAGCATCCCCCCGTTTTTACGCTGGGAAAAAGCGGGAAAATGGAACACTTGCTGCTGCGGGAAAATGAACTCAATACCAAAGGCATTGCTTTTCACAAGACCAACCGCGGTGGCGACATCACCTTTCACGGCCCGGGACAATTGGTAGGCTACCCAATTTTGGATTTGGACAATTTTTTTACCGACATCCACAAATACTTGCGTTTTTTAGAAGAGGTGATCATTCTAACTCTGGGAGATTTTGGAATCCAAGGCGCGCATAGCGATGGTGAAACTGGTGTGTGGTTGGATATAGACACCCCAGTTGCGAGAAAAATATGCGCCATGGGGGTTAGGGCCAGCCGATGGGTGACCATGCATGGCTTTGCCTTAAACGTAAATACAGATTTATCTTATTTTGACCATATCGTCCCCTGCGGGATACAAGGAAAAGGAGTCACTTCTCTCTCCAAAGAATTAAAAAAAGAGGTGGACACTGAAAGGGTTAAAGCGCAGCTTATCCATCATTTTTCTGAACGCTTCGAGGCAGATGTCACTCGTTAATCTCATAGATGATTAGACTGTTGTCCTCCGAGGCGACAACCATCTCCAGCGACTTGTCTTTATCACTGTTGTCGAGCTCTGCTGCAGAGTTTCCATATACAGGAAATCCAGACACTGGATTGCCATTGCTGTAAAATAAATACACTTTTTGGGCAGAAGTATCGGTGGTGGAAAAATATAAGGTGTTGTTGCGATAAAATATTTTTGGTGGTGTGTAGTTTCCATAAGGGAGTTTTACTGGAATTCCCTTGATGTTGAGTGTGTTTTCAGATAGGGTTACCAAAGTTTTGGTGGTGGCATCAATGCGGTGGGTGGGGGCCAACTTTAAAGGAGAAGTGACTTTATTTCCCTGGCCGTCCACTTGGATGAGGTTTCCTGCTTTATCAGTGGTGGCAAAAGTATTGAGATATGAAAAAATGGGATTGCCGCTAAAGTCGATACTGCCCTTGACTGCCAACCGATCTGACCCTTGACGGGAAACGACTTTAAGGGTTTTATTTTCTAAGGGGATTAGGATATAGTCTTTGCTTTGCAGTCGGATGTGTTTGGGTGCGCTATGGATCTTCGAATTTACTTTTTTAAGGGAAAAACCGTTGACTTTTTTTCCACGGTTGTCATACATAAAAAGCGACTGATCTTGGGCGACCAAAAAACGGTAATTCCGGTTGTTGTCATAGTCGAAAACAGAGAGTGGAAGTGGATGGGTGCTTTTGGGAAGTTTGATGTCAAAAGGGTTGACAATTTTCCCATTGCGGTCTATGACCATCAGCCTTTCTGCTGTTCTAAACGCCAATTGAAAACGCCTGTTTTTATAAAGGTCTACTTGGTGTACTTTCCCGATGATGGGTCCTGGAAGTTGTTTTTTCCAAAATAATTTTCCAGTGTTGGAAAACAGATAAAGGACATTGTTTTGGTCTTGAATCACCGCGTCCATGCCTTTTTTTCGATGGTTTTTAAACCACTGCGGAGCCGACAGGGCTGGACTGTCGAGTTCCATGGTGTAGGCATTATTGACCTTTCCCTTTGCTGTTTTCCCCTGATTTTTTTCTACCAACAAGTGCAAATGGGTAAAACTGGCTTCGCCAACCCCCTGAAAGGCAACATAAGGATAACCCACCAAGGGAAGGTCTTTGATTTTTTCTGGGCCATTATTTTTTGACCAGTGTTTTGACAGATTTTTGGTATTGCCAACCCACAAAAAGGAGTGTTCGTCGGAGAGTTGCGCTTTGAGATTCAGATAGCCGGGATTGCGTTCTAATGTATTTCCGTCTTGGTAATTCCCGAGTATATTTTTTAGACCAGCTTCCGATTCACTCAGCAGCAAAAGGTTTTCGTGCCAGGCTCCCCATTGGGGTTGTAAAGGATCTCCAAAAATTCTCAGTAAAGCGGTCAGGTCACTGGGAAGTGTGATTTTACTGTAGGAGAAATTGCGGTATTTTTTTGAGTCCCCTGCCACGCTAACAAAAGAGGGAAAAAGGTCTTCCATTTCGTCTATTCTAAAAACGACGGATTGGTCTTTTTCAGTTTTGATCCATCCGATTTCATTGAAGTTTAGCTTAGAGAAATCTATTTGTTGTGCAGGTAAGTTGATACGGCGCACCAAGCGTTTGAAATTGACTTCCAGTTCCGCTAGGTCGTCAACGGGTAGATTGAGAAAAGCCACAAAGTTTGAGGGGACCACCTTGGAGAGAGTTCCCACTTGAGGTTTTTGATTTCTCAACAAGTTTAATCCGTCGGGAATGGAATCATTCAGAAAGACAACCCCGTTGAGGCTAAACCCGTTTTCCGCGACTTCTAAACCCATTTCTAACCAATCTTGACCGGTATCGGGGAAAAGGGGAGTGTTGGGAAAAAACCTTCTCAGGAGCCTATCGGTTTGGGACTGTACTAAGAAATTAGCACTCAGATCGTTATTCATGCTCTCGGCCAGTTCGTAGAATGCAGTACTGCTGATTCCTCTTTGCTGATTTTGAAAATTTCGGATTCCATTTTCAATGACGAGTTGGGATTTAGAAAGCATATTGAAGTCTCCCATTTGTGCGGTGTAGAAGGTTTTTCCGCCTTTGTCGATGATCCCTATGTGCTGGCCGCTATATTCCCTGCTGCTGTCATAGCGCATCACACTATCGTTGAGGTTTTTCTTTAGAATAAGCCCTACTACATTGTCGTTTTTTCCAATGGGAGTAACAAAAAATACTTGAGGACAGCTGCCATTTGAGGGCCGAATGTTTTTTATCGTATTCTGTAGCGATTTATCGAGCTTAAAAATTTGTGATAAAAGTGGTGAGTTATTCATGGACAGACTGTCATTCACCTGGAGGACAATACTGGTGTTTTGAGGAATCATATCAATAAGGCTTACTTCCTTTTTATTTTTTGGGGCGCAACCCACTGCAGCGCAAACAAGAAGTAGGAGAAAAAGTCTTTTCATTATGTCCCCAAAAGTATTAATTCAATTTGGCCCATTAAAGCCTTCCAGAATATTTAATTCCACCGACTTTTCAACATTGGTTTTTGTTTTACAAAGGAAGGGACAACTGTGCTGGTAGTAACTGAAATGATTTCCTGTGATAGGGGGTGACTCCAAAATCGGCAATGGCTTTGCGGTGGCTTTTGGTAGGGTAACCTTTATTTTGTGCCCAGCCATATTGTGGAAATTCGTTGTGAATTTTTTTCATGTAATCGTCTCGGTAGGTTTTCGCCAAAATAGATGCAGCGGCGATATGGCGGTATTTGCCGTCTCCTTTGACAACACATTCGTAGGGGATGTTGTCTAACGGTTTAAATCGATTGCCATCTACTGCGATAAAATGGGGCGTTATATGGAGTTGGGACAGCGCCAAGTGCATGGCTTTTATACTGGCATTGAGGATGTTGATTTGGTCAATTTCTTCGGGGGAAATATGGACATAGGAAAAGGCAATTGCGCTTTTTTCAATCTGGGGTCGTAGGGCATCGCGTTGGTTTTCAGTCAGTTTTTTAGAGTCGTTGAGGAGCGGAAGATCAAAGTCTGGGGGCAGGATCACAGAAGCTGCAGTAACTGGCCCTGCCAAGCATCCCCTTCCGGCCTCATCCGTTCCGGCTTCTGTATGTGAGGTAATTTGACCTAATAACATCCCTTACATTCGTGTGTGTTTGTTCCCCCAAATTAAGTACAATTATTTTAACTTCGCATCAAATTCATCTCCATGAAGCCATTATTCTCAGTTTTTATGCTTTTGGTCTCTTTGTTGTCTTTTGGACAAGAAAACACCGAAGCCAAAGCTGAGAACGTCCCCTCCCCAAACATTATGGAGATCAAGGGTTTTTCGGTCACAGAGGAAGTGGTAAGCGATAGTTTGACAGTCGCTAATGATATTATTGATGTAGCGGCACCTCCAGTAATCAGTCGATTGGATTCTCTGATGTTTCTGTCATTCTATTTTTCTAAACCTGTGGTGTTAAAAAATATTGTCTTAGATACCCTTTCAAAGGAAACAGATTCCCTTTCCGATATACCTCCGTTGCTATTTCGCTATATGAAAGACGTTGCGGTAGATCACGATGCCAAGCAATTAATGGGAACCCTATTCATAGCACTATTGGACTCTTTTTCATTAGAAAGAACCCAATACGAACGCCGTTTGAGAAAATTGAGGGCCTTGGCGCCCAGACCGATTAAAGAGATGGATGAGGTAACCATTGAGGACTACAAAATATTTTATTCAGATGGGAGGGTGAGCCACCTTGACACCACCTTGACAGTACATAAAGACTATCTATTCAACTATCTGCGGCGTGATTTTTTTGAATTACTTCCCTTTGCCAATTCTGGGGAAACCTATAACAGACTGGGATATGATTTTCAGGATCAAAAAATCACACCTCAAATTGGCGCGCGAGCCAAACACTATGGCTATCTAGAAGAGGAGGAAATTCCCTATTTCGAGGTGCCATCGCCGTTAACGGAATTGTTTTTTAAAACAGTGTTTGAACAGGGGCAAATGGTAGATGCCCTAATCACCGTAAACCCCAGTTCCAGACTCAATTTAACTTTTGCCCACAAAGCTTTTCGGTCTTTGGGAAAGTACATCAACACCTTGGGAGGAGGCACCAATCTGCGTTTTGCTTCTCAGTTTACGTCTAAAGATTATCGTTATCGACAACGTCTACATTTCGTTGCTCAGCGGTTAGAAAATGAAGCCAACGGTGGGCTGGACTCATTAAATGTTTACTATTTTGAAAAAGCAGTAGATGAGCTGGAGTACGACGGTTTTTTGGATCGGTCGCGGCTGACCAATAACATTCAAGCAAACAATACTTTGGTGGGCCGAAGGTATCATTTGGACCATCAATATGACTTGAAGTTGGGCGGACACGATAAAATGATGAATTATGAAAGACCTAAGGCCTTGACTCTGGGGCACAAGATCACTTACGAGGCGAAACATTTTATTTATAACAACACTTCCGGAGGTACTTTCTTTGGAACGGTCTCTGGTAACTCCAATTTTGGAATCCGCTCGACATTGGATGCTATGGATAATGAGGTTTATGGGGTCTTAAACAAAAAAAAATTAGGAATAGTCCGCGCAGGCCTTCGTTTTATTCAATGGGATTACAAGATTCCTTTACCTAACAACAATACAGATTCCGATGCCCCACTAAATACCGGGCCCTATCCCATAGCCATTCAGGCAAATCAATTGGCACTTACAGGACAATGGGAAAAAACTTTATTGAAATTTAAAGTCAAAGGAACGGCCTACCTATCGGGCTTGAAAGAATATGCGAGTCAGTTCGTTTCTGTTTCTATCAGTAAAGAATTTAAAAATGGAATGTCCACTGAGGCGCGCATAAGTGTGAGGTCTCAGGCCCCTAATTTTAATTTTTACCTGCACCGCAGTAACTACTCGGAATACAACTGGTACAACCCTGGATTAAATAACCAGTCGATAAATTCTCTAAAATTTTCTTTGGGCCATCCCAAGTGGGGTACCCTGGACGGTCAATATGAATTGTTAGATCATTATAGCTATTTTAGAAATATAGAACCCCAAACGATCACTACCCTATTTGGCCCTTTTACCCCTAAAAAAGAGGAGGAGTTGATTGTTGCCCCTGCACAATATGAGGGAACGATTCAGTACCTCAAGCTTCGGTTTTCTCAACAGTTGGATTTCTGGAAGTTTTCACTGGCAAACACCGCCCAGTATCAGCAAGTAAACCACAATGGTGGCGCGGACGATTTTAAACCGTTGAATGTTCCCGAGTGGAATGTGAGGAGCTCTTTTCTTTTTTCAAGTCAACTCTTTAACAGGGCGCTTTATATTCAAACAGGGTTAACGGCACAGTATTTCACCAAATATTTCGCGGACCGTTACAGTGCACACCTGGGGGAATTTGCTGCCCAAAACCACACTGAAATTGGAGCGTTTCCTAGGCTTGATTTTTTTATCAACGCGAAAATACAACAGACGAGATTGTTTGTTAAGTACGAACACTTTAACAGCGATAGCACGGGCTATAATTACTATTCGGCTCCTTTTACCCCCTACCGTGACGGCCTGATTCGTTTTGGGTTGGTTTGGAATTTCTTTCAGTAACTGGGTTCCCCAATAAAAAGAGGGTTACCGTGATTTTTGAAGTTAAAAAAGGGCCTTTGAGCCCTTTTTTGTTTAGAATAAACCTGCGATTAAACGGCAATCAAATCACCTGCAATATTTTTTTTAGGCAATTCAGAGCTGCCCATTAGGTAGTTGTCGATTTGGTGTGCTGCCTCTCGTCCCTCTGAAATTGCCCAAACGATAAGAGATTGCCCACGTCGTGCATCGCCAGCAGTGAAAATATTGGGTTTGTTGGTTTGGTATTGATTTTTTCCCATTATATTTCCTCTGGGATCATAGGTCAGACCAAATTGGTCAGGAAGGGATTGTTCGGGTCCTGTGAACCCTAATGCCAATAGGGCAAGTTCACAAGGCCATTCTTTTTCAGAACCCATAATTTCTATAAGTTGGGGTCGTCCCCCAGGAATTTTTTTCCATTCTACCTCCACGGTTTTCAAGCCTTTTAGGTTTCCTTTCCCGTCCCCGATAAACTCTTTGGTCAAAATGCTCCAAGCTCTTTTACTGCCTTCCTCGTGAGAGGAGGTTGTTTTCAATTTAAAGGGCCAGTAGGGCCATGGGTTCTCTTCCGTCCTTCCCTCTTCAGGTTTAGGCATGATCTCGAAGTTAGTCACGCTTTTGGCGCCTTGGCGATTAGAAGTACCGATACAATCGGATCCGGTATCACCTCCGCCAATGACGATTACGTTTCGATCCTTGGCATGGAATTCGACCTGTAGTTTGCGTTGCCCATCCACTACTTTATTGTTATGGGGTAAAAAATCCATGGCTTGGACCACACCTTTTAAATCAGCTCCTGGGATAGGGAGTGACCGCTTAACGGAAGCTCCAGTGCAAATTACTACTGCATCAAAGGCGTCTTCTAGTTCTTCAGCACTGATGGTTTTGCCTACTTGAGCGTTACATTTGAATTCGATTCCTTCGGCTTCAAGGATTTCAAGGCGACGGTCTATTACATTTTTTTCCATCTTAAAATCGGGAATACCATAACGCAGTAACCCTCCGATCTTGTTATCTCTTTCAAAAACAGTTACCGTGTGACCGGCGCGGTTGAGCTGTTGAGCAGCGGCCAAGCCAGCAGGCCCAGAACCGATAACAGCAACCGTCTTACCCGTTCTGTGGGTAGGGGGTTTAGCTTTTATCCATCCTTCAGAAAACCCTCTTTCTACGATGTATTTCTCAATCAGTTCTATAGACACTGGTGGGTTAATGATACCCAATACACATGCCTCTTCACAAGGTGCTGGACACAAGCGACCAGTAAATTCGGGGAAGTTGTTGGTGCTGTGAAGGATGCCAAGTGCTTTTTCCCATTCGTTTTTGTGTACAGCATCATTAAAATCTGGGATTAAATTACCTAATGGACAACCACTGTGACAAAAAGGTACACCACAGTCCATACATCTACCTCCTTGTTCTTGTAACTCCTCATCCTTTGGAGCAACTGTAAATTCTTTGTAATTCTGAATACGCTCCTTGGGCGCTAAGGTAGGCTCCTTAATTCTGTCGTATTCCATAAATCCTCTCAATTTTCCCATAATCAGTCAACTTTTACTTCCTCTTTTTCTTTTTCTAAAATTTCCAATGCCTTCTTATAATCTGTAGGCATAACCTTTATAAAGTTCTTTCTGGTTTTATCCCAGTTCTCAAGGATATTTTTGGCCCTATTACTATTTGTATATTCAACATGATTCTTGATTAAATTCTGAACTTTATCAATATCCTTGTCTGTTAGGTCTTCTAACTCTACCATTTCTAGGTTGAACTTCCTATCATCAAAAGTTCCATCATCACTAAATAAATAGGCAATC
>MDTG01135759.1_pt1 | contig 12183 bp, 12 predicted proteins | sample 811421 | NCBI WGS metagenome assembly MDTG01 (sample SAMN05326645, study PRJNA326480) | marine metagenome | isolation source: seawater | place: Pacific Ocean: South East | collected 2011
AAAGTGCCTGCTCCTACGTGAAGAGTAATAGGGACTATGGATATACCTTTGGCTTTGATGTTGCTTATAAGCTCGTGATCAAAATGCAAGCCCGCGGTTGGTGCAGCCACAGCGCCTGGGTATTTGGCATACACAGTCTGGTAGCGATCAAGATCAATTTCACTCGGTTTTCTTTCAAGGTAAGGTGGTAGCGGTGTTTGCCCGTGATCGTTGATGATTTGTTCAATGCTTCCGTGGCTTTTTAGTTCAATGTGGCAGATCTCGCCTAGTGATTTGAGGCTTAGCTCATGTGTTTTGTCGATAAAGAGCTGTTGCCCAGGTGATAATTTTCCATTGGACTTGACGAGTGCTAATGCGTTGTTTTTGTCAAGTATGCGCTCGATCATCACTTCGACTTTTCCACCAGATGGCTTGTGTGCGGTTAGTCGTGCAGGAATGACTTTGGTGTTGTTGATAAATATGACGTCGTTTTCGCTTAAGTGGTTGATTATGTTTGAGAACGCGTCCAGATTATGGATGCGTTGAGTCGAGCGATTGACCAACATTAATCGAGCTGACGCTCGATGATGATCGGGCGTCTGTCTTATTTGCTTTGGGCTAATAGTATAATCAAACATAACTAAATAATTTACCCATGTTTTTATTTCTAGTCAACAATAATGTGTTTTTTTTATCTTTAAGTGTTGATAACTTTGGGTTTTTGCATTAAACTAATAGGAATGGAAGTTTAGGCAATGGATGGTGCCATGGGAAAATACTTTGTTTTTCCACCGAAGTCAGAAAGAGAGTCAAGCGTTGCATTCGCAGCTAGCGACGCCTTGTTGTTTGTTAATGTAGACAAACGCGGGCGCCCAAAAATGTCCTTTGGCTCAATCAGTGAAAAGAGTACAACTGGTTCTATGCGTTGGCATCGGATCAAGTGGCTTGTCGATCCACTGATGAATGAAACCAGTTTGCAAACAGGACCTATGCCTCGCGATGAGCGTGAACTCAAGCGTTCGGCGATGTCTCTTCACTTGTCATATAGCCACGTATCATCATGTAAAATAGACAACAATAGTTATCTTATGTCGACATTATCCGATGAAGACTATGATAATCAAGTTAGGCAAGCTAAGATTTATAATTGTCAGCCCGTTGAAATGTTCGATGGTAGCATACTATGGAAGCATTTGGCTGATTTCTACGAAATAAATGATCCTGCTTGCACCTTTATTGTTGGCTGTGGCAATAAAATTGTGATTGCAGGATATGAAAATCGTCAGTTGACGCTATTTCAGCAGTTTTCTTTCAATCAAGATGAAGGTGAGCTAAGAGATTTATTGCTAACAGAGCTAGTACCTTTTCTTCATCACCGTCACATCATTGATGATCTAAGTAGTATTTATTTAATGAAGTTCTCTAGTAGTTTTAATGAGCTATTTATCGAAGAGTTGGCTCTTGATGTTGATATTAAATCGATGAACATCAAAGAAGAAAAGTCTTTTCATGATGTACTACTCAAAGTTTGCAGTAAATACGTATTATCTGATGAGCATGTGGCTTATCAAAAGAGATTGAACTTACCCATATTTTCTTTCTATCTCTGGTTTTTGATGCTCATTGGTATAGTGGGCTACCAGTTTAATCAATGGCATACCACAAAGCTCGAAGAAAATGTACTCAGACAATCCATCTTACAAGCTGGTGATGTACAAGAAGTCAAACCAATTTACAAAGCCTTTATTCGTGATCATGTTAAGCAGTCGCGTTCGTTTGATTATAATGAATTGATTACTTGGTTATCAGTCTCAATACCGAAAAACATTTGGCTGACTAACATGTATTTATCACCTTTAGAAAATACCTTTTTGTTCACCGGCTACACGCGCGAGATCAATGAGCCATACATCTTACGAGATGACATATCAAATATTCTCGGTATCAGTGATGATGGGCTTAAACTTGAATACAAAGCAGGTGCTGAATATTTGATTAAGATTAAAACCAAAAAGAAGGCTTACACAGGAGCGCTTGGGCGAAGTCAGAAGGAGATTCAGGCCAAGAAGCAACAGTCGCATATTTTAGCACAATACTTTGAGTTAACTCATGGAAATCTTAATAGTATTAAAGCCAGTAAGCTCGCAAATCCCAGCTCTCAGTCTAATCAAGTCTTTGATCAGTGGTGGAAATGATATGTATTACGTAAATAAAACCTACATCGTCGATATCACCATAAAAATAACCATATTGGTTCTTGTTTTTTGGACAGGCACATTTATTTTGAAAGAAAGTGATCATCGTGAAACGTATCAAAAAGAGTTATCGCAAATTAGATCTCTTCAGATGAAGAACCAAAAAATCTCGGATCAAAATAGTCAAAAAAGATATCATCTACAAGACAAAGATATTTTTTCTGTGGATGAATTAAATAGGATGGTGCAAGCATTTTTGGATTCACAGACAGGTTTGATTGTTGAAGACAAGAGTATTACACAAAATCGATCTGTCACAAGGAATCTTCTAATCGATCCATCTCGAGATATATTTGTCTATGAAGTTCAGTTTGGCTTTTTGGGACAGTTCTTGGATCTAAAAATATTTTTAAATCAGTTGTTGAAAGTTCAAAAGCTTTTGATCATCAAATATATTTCTTTTGATGCAAAAGATTTCCCGGTTAATCGAGCAAAAGTGGTATTTTATGTATTTACAAATTAGTCTTATATGCGTGATGTTATTGAGTATGTTGGGATTTCCTATCAATCTTCGAGACCCTTTCGTGCCTTTATTCGTTACCAATCCTTTGAATGAGCGAGAAAGAAACTTTGGGAATACCTTTGTGTATAAGCCAATGAAGTATTTGCTCAACCCTTCGTTGGTGATGTGCTCAGAGCCGAAAATGCTTGTGGTAGATGGCGTGGTTTTGAGAGAAAATGACTGGCTAGATGATGAATTACAGTTGATAGAAATAGGTTGTGAACAGTATACAGTCAAGTTTGTCGATATGGATTTGGTATTGCCTTACGGGTCATCAAGGAATTACCGCGAGTTATTAGAGGGTACCAACGAGCCAGATAGTGCTGTTAATAATCAAATGAGAGTCATTGAGGTGAAAGATGAAATTACGGAATAAAACTATTTTTATATGTTGCTTGGTGGTTTGCTTGCAATCATGTGATCGTTATTCGACCATTGATATGGAATCTTCATTAATGGAGATTCAAAGTCAGCTAACTTCTATGTCTAATCACAATAAACGCCTATCGGAATTGAATAGCACCATACCCGATGTGGTGGATGATGCGCTAAAGCAGGCCAGCGAACAAGTGTCAGATCAGGAACGAAAGTACAACATAACAGTAAATGCCATGCCAGCAGCTGAGTTTTTTTCCAATATATCCGAACAAACCAATCAAAATATTATTCTGGATGAGGCCATTATCGATAATATCAGTTTGTCACTTAGAAATGTTACATTGAATGATATCACGGATGCTATTTCTGAAATTTATGGTTATAATTTTGTCAAAAGACCCAATGCATTGTTGGTCAAGCCATCGAAGATAGAAACTCGTATGTTTACACTCGAAGGCTTGTCCTTAAAACGTTCAGGTTCGTCTCGTTTAAATGTCGATTCATCTAGCTCTCAAGGTGGAAGTAATAGCTCGTCATCATCGAGTGTCACGACAACTTTTGACGTATCGGGCTTGTGGGAGAAAATAACAGGAACCATCCAGGCGATTATTCAAACCAATGATGAATTCGCAGGTCAAAAGAAGGTGACGACCAATTCTTACACTGGGACAATTGTGGTCACAGCATTACCAAAGGATTTGGAAAAGGTCGAAACTTACATCAAGAAACTACAAAATATGTACAACAAGCAAGTCATTATTGAGACAAGGATACTGGAAGTTCAGTTGAAAAAAGAATTTGATTCAGGCTTGGATTTGAACTTTGCACATTGGAATTTATCTGAAGTTGGTTTGAAGTATATCACCAAACAGCTTACTGAGCCCAGTTACACTTATGAGGCTTTCCTACACTTCATTTCCAAGCAGGGTAAGGTTTCGGTATTATCTACACCAAGAGTAGTGACGGTGAATAAGCAAAAAGCCATCATTAAAGTAGGAACCGATGAGTTTTACCTCACAGGTACCACATCTACCAACGCTGATACCTCATCGACGTCGAGCACAACTCAAAATTTAACCCTTCAACCATTTTTCTCAGGCATTAGTCTTGACGTCACACCAGAGATTCAAGACAACAATGATATTGTACTACACATTCATCCTTTCATTAGTTACGTCAGCCAAGAAAGCTACAATTTTGCTCTTGGGGCCAATGAAGCAGATAATTACTCACTTAGGCTTCCAAAATCACATGTAAGAGAGTCAGATTCCATCATCCGCGCACATGATGGGCAATTTGTGGTCATTGGTGGTTTGATTGAAAATAGGGCAGAGAGCTCAAGGAATCATCTGCCTTTCCAAGAGCAATTGGGAATTAGTGATGATTTTGGTGATCGATATAAAGATTTATCCAGTAGTGTAGAGCTTGTGTTGGTGCTTATTCCACATGTAGTTGAGCCAGGTATGCCCTACGATATTGACAACTTTGAACTCATTGATCAGATTAGTCATAAAGGTTAGCTATGCCAAGTAACTGCATCAATCACAACCCAGCCCAATCTCAAAGTCAATATTTGGCATGGGCATCCAATGATCAATTGATTGATCGTTGTATGGGTTGTCTACAACACAATCGATCGGTTCACATCACTGGGCGATCAGGTTGTGGTAAAAGCTATTTGGCAAGAGAAATCTCAAGGCGATTGCCATCAAAACAACACGAATTTTTAACATTATCCCGGCATGATTCAGGTATGCTTATGGCATGTCTGCAGTCTCAATTACTCAAGAGAAAATCACAGCTAAAGCATGCACAAGCTTTTTATAACTTGAAGGCTTATGTTGAAGTGCTTCAACAAGATTTGACCATTATTCTTGATCAATGTGAGTATCTATCCGAAGACGACTGGATGGATTTATACGATTTGTCGCAGTTAGAAGGCAAAGGTGGCTATAAAATTCGTTTTGTAACCTTAACGTTCAAAGCCATGCCATCAGGTGCTTATGCAGAGCTATGTGTGCCGCTATCTATTAGGAAGCTATCTGGCTGTGACTTATTTCGCTATGTTGACTTCTATAGTGAAAATAGTCGTGTCGGCCAAAAAGTAGAGCTTTCATGGGCCGCTCTTGGTAGTCTTAGCTTTTTATCAAGAGGTCTCCCTGCTAGAATCAATCAGCTTCTAGATACTATGACTTATCAATCTCAAAAGACATCGGTACATTTTGGTGTTTTTGCTGTCTTAATGGCCTTTGTTAAGTCAAAGTCTAAGTTTAGGTCTTTTGCCTGGTTTGGTGTGACACTGGGTGATGGTGTTTTGAAGTATGCTTGTGTGAGCGCTTTGTTGATATTGATGTTATCCCAAATAGTGATGGCTTATGTTTGGGTGAGTGAGCACCAAGTGGTTTATCAAGATGTCTCAGTGCCAAAACAAGCAGATGTTCCAGCTGACTCATCGTTTGAAGTATCAACTATGCAGCTGGCACAAAAGTCTGTTGAGGATGTAGAAGCCTATAGACCACCGTTTCAAATCGAAATGGTGAAATCAACCTTAGCAGATGGTTTTAAGCAAGCTATTATGTCGCAAGATAGCCAAAAAATAGAAGCATTGATGTCATTATCCAGTGAATCTGAATTTGTTGAACATTTTGACCTCATTAAACCTTTGCTGAAACAAAAAGTCACTTGGTTAGATGTAGATAAAATATGTGAAAATGGTGTTGACGCGACACAGTCACCCAAAGTCGTGCTTACCTGTGGTGATTGGTGGGCACAGCAAAAGCAGTATCAAAAGGCACTTGATTGGTTTAAGCTTCCACTAACTTACTCACATGATACCAGCGAGTATTTTGAGAAAAAAGCTTATTATTTACTCAAGTCCGGGTATTCAGCCCAAGCCATAGAGCAGTATCAAAGCTTAATTGATAAAAATCCAGGTCAAGCGAGATTATGGCTAGGTTTGGGTTCTGCATTAAAGTTACAGGGTAATACTATTGAAGCCAAACAAGCTTTTGATAAAGCATTGTCACGTGCACCGCAACATGCTAGTTATCGATCATTTTTGATGAGAGAAATTCATGGCTAGTGTGCGTAAAATAAGCTTTCCTCAGTATCTTTTGCAGATGAACGCCATCAATGAGGCTGAGTACGAAAAGATTAAGTCATCTGAGTTGACTAATGATCAATTGGCTAAATTAATCAACACATCTGAAAGCTTAATATCGGTTTATCGTAAACAGTGGGATGATTTAATTCAGGTTGATTTAAATATTCAGTTATCAGATGAGTTGTTAAATTTGCTTAACACACAAGTCTGTCAGCGATTTAAAATTATTCCCTTTGAGGTCACACCTGAAGGTGTTTTGAGAATAGCGTGTAATAATCCATTGCTCAATGCGATGAGAAAAGAAGTGTCTCGTTTGATTGATGACTACAAAATAGAATACTGCCTAGCTGATAAAGATGACTTAATGCGCTTGCTGAGAGTCTACTATAGGGATATATCAGGATTGGTGATGAAGGCCAAGTCTATTTCAGGAGAATCAGCTTTTCTTGCAGGTGATTCAGCAGGTCTAGACTCTTTAATCGACCAGATTGTTATCGATGGCTACCAGAACCATGCTACTGATATTCACTTGGTATTCCAAAATGAGGTCTTATTTTATCGACTTCGCTTAAACAATTGTTTTTTTCCTATGATCAAGTTACCAGAGGAAATTGCGATGGTGTTAAAAAACAGGCTATTGATTCGAAGTGGCTGTCCGTTTAATCGACTATCAAATGTACGTGATGCCGCTATTGCTATCAATTTCAGAGATCAAACTATACCTGTTCGTATATCTTATGTACCAACACCCAATGGTTATTCTGTTGTTATTAGGATTATTAGACCTAATTATCTTAATTTCAACAAGGATGATTTTATTCCAGAGCAGTGGAGTGATTTTATTTTTCAGATGAAGTACAACCGTGGTTTAGTACTGATTACAGGTCCTGTGGGAAGTGGTAAAACGACGATTTACTATTCTTCTATGCAGTATTTGGCAGATGAGCGGATGAAAATCATTTCGCTTGAAGATCCAGTGGAATCTTATATCCATGGATCGTTTCAGGTTGATCTTGGTAAAGCACATTTATCTTTTTCTGATACGATGAAAGTTATTTTGCGGCAAGATCCAGATATTGTAATGATCGGTGAGGTGAGAACCGATGAGGAGATCAAAAGTGTCTCAGCAGCCAAGTTAAGTGGTAATATGGTTTTTACCACTATTCACGCACTCACACCATGGGATACCTTGATCAAACTTCGTCGATTGGGATATCCAGAAGACCAGCTTCTAAACCAATCAGTGACCATTTTGACCGTAAGATTGGTACCGTTGATTTGTAAAAAGTGTTCCAAGCATCATGAGCCAACCGAGGAAGAGCTTCGTCAATTAAAAGAAACCAATATATTGCTTGAAGTCAAAGATTTCTATACGGCTATCGGGTGTGAAGATTGTCAATACAGTGGTTATGTGTCAATGAAGCCTTTTTATGATGTTTTGACGATCGATGTATCACATATGTCAACTTTGTTGGGCCAATGGAATCAGTTGCGCTCGGATGATCATTTGCATGGACCCATCAGACACATGCGTACTTTTTTAACAGACTTGGTTAAATCGGGTGATATAGACTTGAAAACGCTATTTGGATTTTTGATCGAATGAAATTGTATTTGCTACGTTATATCAGACATGGTTCAAAGCATTGGTGTTGGATTTACGCGCCATCAGAAGCTTATTTGCTTGATTTTTTTCCTGATGACTTGGTGACAGTGTCATTGATAGCTATATGGGCGCCCATTGATTATATTTGTCGCTTTTTTCAGCGTAATTTTATTCTTGCACGAGTGAAAAATAGACAAGTGATGAGCTTGTTTGATTTGATGTTAAACTCTCTGACGAATAAAAGCTGGGAGTTAAATCAGTTACTCAAAGAGAGTATTCTTTCGGGTCATCCCATGTACCTTCAGCATGAGTATTGTCAATTGTATTTTAAGCTAGAGTCTGGTAACACCATGAGCTATGCTTTGACTCAATTTAGAGGAATTCCTTCACATATATTGACACTGATAAGATTTGTTGAAAAGGGCGTCGATTTTACTTTTATTTTGAGACATTGCATTAGCTTTTTTGAAATGGGTGTTAAACGCAACTATTCTTATGCGCGTTATGCGCATTTTGCAGCTGTGTTTTTGGTTATTGAATTGGTTTATGCCACGTTTGTAGCTGAAAATGAGTTAAAAGATTATTTTTATTATTTTAGAATGACGGCGCACGAACCAAGCTTTGTTTCTCAGTGGTATTATGACCTTTTTAGGCAATATGAGCCTGTAGAAATCTTTCAGGGTTTTTTCAACCTCTATGTTGGATTGTTTTTGATAAGATTTATGTATAGTGCGATTGGTTTTTTTCGCTACATCATGGATTGGGTTAAGTTGCATTTACCTATTTATCGTACGATTGAGTTTTTGCGGTGCCAGATGTATGTTTATCATTCGTTAACACTGGCAGATGAAACCATGATGACTTATGCCGATAGCTTGGATTTGGTGGGACGTCAAATTGATAACACGTTTTTATTCAAGCAGTGGGCAAAGATCCGTAAAGAATACGAGTCTTATAGCACGCCAATTTATGAGATGGTCAATATACTTTTTTCTAAAGGTAAGACGATGGCTAGGTTGTCTCAAGGGCGTCAGAATGTGGGTAAATCAGACGTTGAGTTAATTGATTTGGATTTAAAACACAAAGTATTTACCAAAGATATGATCGTATTTATTTTCGCGATGATACTAGTCGTTGGTCTACCTATTTGGACCATGGTAGCTATCTCTGTGACACAGTATGAATTTTGGATGCTCAGGCTAAGAATGTAGTGTTATTCACAGCCAGTGTAGGGTGGTGGCAATGTATGTGATAGATTCACTTCGTTGCCAGATACAGAGATGGTTGCGAATTTTTTATTGTTAACATCGGCTACTCTCTGACACAAAAAACCACTAATATTTTCTTCATTGCTACCGATTCCATCGGTTACATTAATGATTTGGGCTTGATTACCCAGTGCAATGAATTTTAGCTCTAGGCCTTTCATCAGTACATTGATACCAGGTTGGTCATCTTTGAATGTAACATAAGCTTCAATTTGGCCATTGCTGGCTTTGAGGGCGTAGGCATTTTTGAGATAAACAACTTGCCCCTGGTGCCAATAGGCATCGGTGTTGTTAACATCCGCGCTACCGGTTGATAGGTAGTTTGTAGGTGACTGCTCATATTGCTTCGTCACCGCATCTAAAAAAGATTGAAGTTTTTGAGATTCAAGCTCTGTTTGGTATTGTAAATCTTTGGTGACAACCTCATAGGCATAAGTCACATGGCCACATAAAAAAAACAAGGTCATCAGATAAGTTAAATGTTTCATGTTAATCTCCTAATGCACATTGATTGAGCGGTGGTGATAGAGAAGAGACCAAGTCAATGCCTGTATCTACGCTCTCAAAGCTTTTTAATAGGCCAAAATGATGACTTGAGGCATTGGGTGGGCGTACACAGCCAAAACTGACGATATTGTTCTCAGGGGCATCTAATGAGTCTATTTGAATGGTTTCACTGTTATCACCCAGTGCCAAGAATTGCAATGACGTGCCAGCAATGAGATTGCTGCATCCTGTGTTGTCTTCTTGGCTTTTAAAGATCACGTTAACCTGTATTTGTTGCTCGGTATTGACAAAGGCATAAATGTTTTCAATACAGAAGTGACTGGGGATGTTTTGGCTTAGAGCATGGCTATCATTCACTTGATCTGATCCAACACCAGAGAATTGATCTTTTTCAATGTGGTAGAGGCTTTTGGTTTGATTAAGGGCATCTCTTATCAAATAAGCTTCCGCTTCCATTTGATTGACGAAAATCTGATGAAGTGTACCTATATCTGCTGAGATAGGGCACATAAGCACCAATGCCATCGAAATCACCGATGGCATTAGTAATCTTATAGAGGGGCTAGTCATGGGTACTCTATGGGATCAGCTGTCTCGAAACGACCAATTCTATTACCACTGCTATCTATACAGAGTGTGTCAGGTTTAGTGGCTACGAGCAATTGCTGGCGTTCTGTAAGAGATGCCTCTCTCTCACCATCTGCGCACGGTACATTTATATTGTTTCCGTTTTCATCTATATTGGTCCCAGTAGGTGCACCGATAGGGCCACCACCACCCAACGAAGCGAATACACTTGAGCACAATAGTAAGGCCCCCATAAGAGGTGCAAATAGAGCTTTTAATAATTTTTTCATAACTTTATCTCCTATTCTATGTCTGTAGTTAGTATAGTACAGCTTTTAGAATTTGCTTGTTTTAACTACTAGTTTCTGAAAATCCGTATGAGCACATGGACCATGGTGGGCCATCAATACCAGTGAGTAAGTTCGCTGGCGTGCCATCACCATCAACATCCAAGCTACCTAGTGGGTATCCTTGATTTTCAGTAGACGGGTTGTAACATACCCACCCTGTAATAATGCTGTGCGTTGGATCTCCTGACATGAGAGTGTCACGATTGATCAAATCATTCGTAAGGTTACCACCAATGGCGCAAAATGCCACAACTTTCCCATCGAGTGTTGGTGATATATCACTTTGTTGTGAACTATCTTTAAACTTAGCTTCGATACACAATTGACCATTGTGGGAAGTGTCTAGATATAAAAAGTTCTCATTGCTACTAGTTGATGCTGACGCATTGTTGTCCGAGGTTACAAATCCTGCTCTGATAGCCGCAATTGGCGTGTAATTCGATAGCTGTCCAGAGGTGTAAGTTATATATATCACAGGGAGATTTTCTTGGTGATGAGTCAAGTTAAGCTCAAGGGTACGCATGCTAGCGACCACTTGGTGAGCAAGCTTGAGTTGAGAATCCAATTGATTGCTCAGCAAAACGATGGAGTTTTGTTGGGCAAAACCCGACGTTGCTATTAGAATAGAAAGATAGAAGGCAAGAGTTTGGATGAGTCTCATAAAGATTCTCCTATTAAGATTACTACTATTATAACATTTTTTGCAATTTTTTGCAACGTATGTCTATGAATTCGAATCAAGATTGGGAATGGCTCCTTGTAAGCAAATTTCAACGATAGATGGTCCTTCAAGTCCTCCATTAATAATGTTGTCATCACCATCGACAGTAAAGCCAAATGCTGAGCCCCCATTGCCCAGTCCTACATGTGGGTTGATGCATCTCCAGCTGTTGATGCGGTTTTGCAATTCACTGATATTGACCCTTGTTATGTCAATAAATTCACTGCTATTTCTATTCAGAGCGCAATAAACAATGGTTTTATCGTCAGTATAGGACGATATGTTAGACATCTCTCTACTATTTTTGAAATGAACTTCGATGCAGAGGTGTCGATCAAAGATTTCTTGGTCACGTGATATGATATCAAAAGGTGAGTTGTCACTGCCATCGTCCTCTTCGTCTGTACTCTCGTAATCTTTGACAAATCCCCAGGCTAGATATCTAATTGGCATGGTTCTTTCGATTTCTCTGGTGCTGTTATCTTTACCATAGCAGTAGACATCTTCTGATAAGATGCTGCAAAATTCTGACCTTCCATGTGGTAAATGGATGCCGTTTTGATTAAAGTCTGCCATTATTTGATCGATACGTGCGTTGATGATTCCACCGGCATCTTCCATGATTCCTCGAGTATCGAGTGCCATTTGCTGGTGCATATTTAACGATCGTACGGGTGAGAGGATTAGAGTGATCAGCAAGAAGACCGATAAGTATATCGATTTTGTAGCCATGTCAGGTCTCCAGCGTGTTTTGATTGACTTGTTGGCAATTGTATAAGAAACCAGTGTTAATACGTCCTATTTGTGTGGCACTGTTGTTCACAGGATTGAAATCATAGCCGAAACCTGCACCACCATTACCTAGCTGTTGGTGTGGGTTATAGCAACGCCATCCTCCTGGGCCAGATGGAATAATGACGTGGGTTTCATCACCATAGCCATCACTA
>MDTG01017326.1_pt1 | contig 12182 bp, 10 predicted proteins | sample 811421 | NCBI WGS metagenome assembly MDTG01 (sample SAMN05326645, study PRJNA326480) | marine metagenome | isolation source: seawater | place: Pacific Ocean: South East | collected 2011
GCATGAGTTATTTTCATGAGTATTTATGCTAATATTTATAATTGAACAACAGAAATAAGTAAATTTTTAAATATATTAATAGTTCATATTTTTAAGCTTTACTGCGACTTGTTTAGAAAAAAAAGATACTCCAATGACTTCATATTCAAAATTATTATTATTACAAAAATCTTTTAACGCTTTATATTCATCCTCTTCCCACTTATCACTCATTAAAAATTCGTCAAAAATTAATATTGTCTTTTCATCGATTGCTTTTATAGAATTATCTAAAGCACACAATGTTGAGGAATATAAATCTGCGTCAAAATTAATAACTGAGGCTACGGGTCTTTTTTCTGCAAAATATTTAGGTAAAGTTTCTTCAAATTTGCCTACAATAAATTTTCCACCATCTATAACTGGCACTTTGCCAAAACTAGTATAGTGACCTGCAGATTCATTATACCATTCCTCTGGAATACCAGTAAATGTATCAAAACCATATCCTGTCTTAAATTTATTTATTAAATATTTAAAAGTAATTCCGTGCCATACGCCAAATTCATAGAAAGGTCTTGAGGAAATAGATTTACTTGCAGTAAAATCAAAAAAATTCCACTTATTAAAAAAAATTTCTGGTCTATTATCCAATGTAAATAACCAATTTACAGATCTCATAAATGGATGTTTAGAGATACTTGTTTGATTTAGTTCTTTTAGTTTATCTTTATTGCCATTATATGCTTCAAGAGCACTAATTATTATTTTTGCTTTTATAAAATTAGGATCTATTTTTAAAATTTTTTCTAGAATAACTAATGCATCATCAATTGTTTTGGACAGGCTGTGCAAGTTCCAGTGGGCATTTACATAATCTGGATTTATTTGAATAGACTTAGTAAAATATTCTTTTGCAATTATTAAATTACCTGATTGAAGGTAAATTATTCCAATGTTATTATAGGCCTTAGCATGTGAAGGATCTTTTTGGATTACTTTATTAAAACATTGCTTCGCCTTTTCAAGTAAACCTAATTCAATAAATGTTATTCCAAGATTATTATGAGCACTTACAATGTTTGTATCAATTTTAATTGCTTCCTCAAAGTATTTTCTCGCGTCTAATAAATTTCTTGAGTTAAGAGAATTAATACCACGTTGGAAAACCTTATCAAATTGCTCACTCATTGATTAACCTGTATTTTTAATTGCAGCAGAAATCCCTGCTATACTGCTCATTAATGCATCATTAAGAAATAATTTGTTTCTTTTAGAGTTTTTTTTTTTAGATAATTTATTCATAACTACTGCCTGTAAAATATTTAATACTTCAGAATAGATGTTTCTTATGATAGCAGGACTTCTAAAGATTTTCCTTTGTTTTAAAATTTCGCCTGGGGTTATTGAGTGATTCAATTTTTTGACTACATCAAATTGATATCTAAGTTTTTTTCCTACTCTTTTTAATTGTTCATCTGCCAAATTTTCCTCATAAATTTTTGAGATCTCAGGATCAACTTTTGAAATAACCATATCTAACAAGTCCATTGTTGAATTAAAATACGGCCAATTTTTTTCCATATCAATTAAGGTCTTTTTAAACTTTTTTATCGAAGAATATCTTAGTGCCTCTGCAGTTCCAAGCCATGCGGGAAGCATTAATCTAATTTGTGTCCAAGCAAAGACCCATGGAATTGCCCTTAAACTCTTAATATTATCAGTATTTCTTCTTTTTGAAGGTCTTGATCCAATTGATAACTTTCCTAAGGCCAAATGTGGTGTAACAGTTTTAAAATACCTAATAAATTCTGTATTAGAAGTTAAATTTTTTCTGTAAGAACTTTTTGAAATATCAGACATATTTTCAATCAAATTTATCCAGCTCATTTTTGGTTGTGGTGGAGGTATTAAAGTTGCTCGCATTACCGAGCTTATGTAGCTGCATAAATTGTATTTAGCTAAAGGTTCATATCCATACTTTTGTTGAATGACTTCTCCCTGATCAGTAATTCTTATTTTTCCATTAACAGACCCTGGTGGTTGGGACCTCAAAGTTGCCTGAATAGGTCCACCTCCTCTACCAGCGGATCCACCTCTTCCATGAAAAAACGTTACATTAATTTTAAACTTTTTAGACAATTTTAAAATATTATCTTGTAATTTATATTGATGCCAACTTGCACATAGTTTTCCAGCATCTTTACTTGAATCTGAATATCCTATCATAATCTCTTGATTGTGACCTACTAGATTTCTATACCATTTTAATTTAAATAAGAGACCCATTATTTCATCACCGTTAATTAGATCATCTAAAGTCTCGAACAATGGTACCACTCTTAACTTATCTTTAATTTTTGCCTCTTTCTGCAAAAGCATTACTGAAAGTATGTCTGATGCTGAGGAGGTCATAGATATAATATATGCACCTAAGCATTCTTTTGGTTGACTGGCCAGGGTTTTAAAAGTTAACCAAACTTCTAAATTTTCTTTATCTTTAAATTTAAAATTATTTATGAAGTTTTTTCCTTTAATTTTTTTAATTAAAAAATTTACTTTTTCTAATTCTGTCCATGAAAAATAATTTTTATTGTATTTTCTTTTTACAATCTCTGCAATAGTTTTACTATGTCTTGAGGACTCTTGTCTTATATCTAATTTTGCTAAATTAATTCCAAAACATTTTACTCTTCGCATCAAATCAAGTAAATCACCATTAGCTATTTTTTCGTTATTGGTTTGTTCCAAAGATTCTCTAACTATTCTTAAAGGTTTAAGAATACTCTCTTTAGAAGATATTAAGTCCTTTTCATTCAAAGGTTTTTTTTGAACTAAGTGTCGTTCAATCAACCTGTGAGTTCTTCTCATATTATCTCGTAAAGGTCTTAAAAAAACTCTGTAAGGTTCGTATGAATTACCTGTGTATTTTAAAATTTTTTTAGTACATTTTTGCATTGAAAAAGATCTAATTAATTTTGTTAAAGACTTTTCATATAGCTTAGCTGCTTCCCATCTTGATAGTAATATTACCTTGCCGGTGACATCTGAAGTAACAAATGGATTCCCATCTCTATCACCACCCATCCATGAACCAAATTCAATTGGATTAAAATTTTTTGGCAAGTTTTTATTCATATTTTTTACGAAAATTTCGTTTAATCTTCTATAAACTTTAGGTATAGTTTCCCAGAGACTATCTTCTATTATCGCTAACCCCCATCTAGCTTCATCAAAAGGTGATGGTTTACTTCTTTTTAATTCATCAGTATTCCAAATTATAGTTATCTCATCGTGCATTTTTTTATCTAATATTTTAACTTTTGATGGATAGTTTTTTAGTAAATTCCTTTGTTCCATAATTTCTGTGAGTGTGTGATATTTTTGAATAAGTGTTCTTCTTTTAACTTCTGTTGGATGAGCAGTTAAAACTATTCCAATATTAAGCTCCTTAGCTAAATTATAAATTTTTTTATTTGATATACTTTTGTTATTGAAAAAATTTTCAAAAATTTCTTCAATAAATATATTTGTATTTAGTTTATTTTTTTTTGAATTTTCATAATTGTCCAAAGTACGCGAGGCATCAACAGATTCAGCTAAATTATATAAATTCATAAAATGACCATAAGCTCTAGTTAATCTTAATAAATCTTTTGGTTCTAGTTTCTTGATTTGTTTAGAAAGTCTTGCAAATGGATTTTTTTTGTTTTTATTAGCAATGTTTGCTTTTGAAAGTAAACGTGTTTTTTCAACTAATTTAAAAAACTTTATACCTTCTTGCTCTTTAATTACTTTGCCAAGAATATTTCCTATATATCTAACGTCGTCTCTTAAGCTTTTTGTTGGAATTCTCTCGTAATAAAGATCTCTTTTAATCATCTAAAAAAAATTTTTAAAGTTAATAATTTATTTTTCCCAATCAAATCTTGGAAAAGAGTCAAATATTTTTAGTATACCATCAGACCATTCTGTAGATACTTTTGCAAATTCCTTATCATTAAGGTTTAAACATTTTTGAGAAGCTATCTTATAATGATCTTTTTTATAAACAACAAAGTCTATTGGCGGGCCAACTGTTAAATCGCTTTTTAATGTTGAGTCCATTGAAATTAAAGCACATCTAGATGCATCACCAATAGAAACATCAGGAGTTATAACTCTATCTAGTATTGGTTTTCCATATTTAACCTCTCCAATTACCAAATACGGTTTACTATCCGCAGGTTTTATATAATTTCCTTGAGGATAAACTAAAAATAATTCCATTGGCTGACCCTTAATTTGTCCACCCACAATAAAGGTCGAACCAAGCAAGACTGTGTCTGTATTAATTCCTTTTGGGGAGGAATGTTTAATATTCAAAGATCCTATATACTTAGCGACTTGATCAAAATCTTCACATGTGTTTAAATTTTTAATACCTGAGGTATTTTTAAGATCTTTTTCAATAGATTTATATACAGCTTGAGAGGTTCCAAGATTGCCTGATGTTACTATTAATATAGTTCTATCACCAATATCATAAGTAAACATTTTTGAGTAAATGTTTACATTATCAAAACCAGCGTTAGTTCTGGAATCTGAAGCAACAATTAAACCTTCTTTAGTTTTTATTCCTATACAATATGTCATTTATTTAGGTAATATTTAATAAAACTAGCTATTTATAATCTATTTATAACATATCTGGTATATCTAAAATGCATTTGCATAATGCATTTAAGTATTAAAAGCTTGATATATGGTCACCAAGTTATGGAAAAATTATAATGCTAAATATGCCTACGATGGATATTTTACAGAGGATAACAAGCTAAGAAAACACGCATTTATAATTTCTAACATTTTAGAAAGATATGGGAAAAAAAAATTGCAGGAAATTGAAAAAAATTGTCAAAGTACAATAAGTGCAAGGGGAATCAATTTTAGAGTATACGCTGCAAACAATAGAGCTGAAGAAAAAAAGTGGCCTTTAGATATAATACCAAGGATAATTCCTAGATCTCAGTGGAACAAAGTCTCAAAAGGTTTGCAGCAAAGGGTCAAGGCGCTTAATTTATTTATTGATGATGTCTATAATGACAAAAAAATATTTAAAGATAATGTTGTTCCGAAAGAAATAATTTTCAAATCACCTTACTATGTGAAAGAATGTGATGGATTTTCTCCTAAATATAAATCATGGTCTAATATCTCGGGTGTAGATCTAATCAGAAATAAGGATGGTGACTATTTAGTCTTAGAGGATAATTTAAGAGTTCCTTCTGGAGTTTCATACATGCTTGAGAACAGAATGGTAATGAGAGACGTTTTTCCAGAACTTTTTACAAGATATAAAGTTGCATCAATCAATCATTATACTAATAAACTTTTTAATTGCATGATTGAGTGTATTCCTAAAAAAACAAAAGATCCTCATATGGTTGTTTTAACCCCAGGCATTTATAATTCAGCATACTTTGAGCATTCTTATCTTGCTGAACAAATGGGTATAGCTTTGGTGGAGGGTAAAGATTTATTTGTCGAAAACGACATTGTGTATATGAAAACTGTAAAAGGTCCTCTGAGAGTTGATTGTATATATAGGCGTTTAGATGATAATTTTTTAGATCCTAAAACATTTTACAAGGACTCTGTGATTGGTGTTCCGGGATTATTTAAATCATGGAGAAAAGGCAATGTTGGAATTTTAAATGCAATAGGAACCGGAGTGGCAGATGACAAAGTTGTATACTCTTATGTTAATAAAATGATAGTTTATTACTTGGGTGAACAGCCAATTTTAAATCAAGTAGAAACTTATTTGTGTCATGATAAGATTCAAAGAGATTATGTAATAGAAAATATTTCTAAATTAGTAGTAAAACCCGCCAATGCATCAGGTGGGTACGGTATTATGATTGGACCAAAAGCTCCATTGAAAGAAAGAGAAGAAGTAATTCGCAAAATAAAAAAAAATCCGAGAGAATTTATTGCTCAGCCATTGGAAATATTGTCTACGGCACCAACAATTACTAAAAATGAAATTGAACCAAGACACCTTGATTTGAGACCATTTGTTTTAAGTGGAAAGTCTATTTATGTCACGACTGGTGGACTAACCAGAGTGGCATTAAGAAAAGGGAGCACGATTGTAAATAGTTCTCAAGGTGGTGGTTCTAAAGATACTTTAATTGTTGATATATAAAATGAAGTTAATAAAGTTATTCTTAGATATCTTGTATGACTTCAAAAATATTGATTTTTACTGATTTAGATGGAACCTTGCTTGACAGAGAAACTTTTAAATTTGAAAGTATAAAAAATTTCATAAAAGATTTAATATCGAAAAATGTTTCTATTATACCAAATTCTAGCAAAACAAATTTAGAAATTATAAACTTCAATAAAGATTTAGATAAAAAGTTACCATTTATAGTCGAAAACGGCGCAGCTATATATGGCATGAATTTAATTAATCCAAGTTTTCCTGAAAAAATAGTATTAAGTAGGGACACAGACGAAATATTAAAGATTTTTAATGATGGGGTTCCAAGCAAATTAGCTTCAAAATGCAAATTTATTTTAAAACTTAAAAAAGAAATCCAATTAAAAATATTTGGTTTACCCGAAGAAAAATTAAGTTTAGCCCTTAATAGGGAATACTCAATACCTATAAAATTTGAAGGAGATAGAAACGAAAAAAATGATTTATTAAAAATTTTAAAAAAAATTAACTTATCTCTTCAAGAAGGTGGGAGGGTTATTAATCTTTGTGATAAGGTAAGCAAAGCTCGAGCGATGATAAAGGTTATAAAAATATTTAAAAAAATCGAAAACCAAAAAATAGTAACTATCGGTGTTGGAGATAATTACAATGACATGGAAATGTTAAAAAATAGCGACATACCATGTTTAGTTTTTAACGATAAATTTAAACTAGATAAAATAAATATAGATAACTGCATAGTTTCAAGAAAACCTGCGCCTGATGGTTGGGAAGAAGTTGTCAAAATGGCTCTGGATAAAGTAAAATAATATCATAGTATAATCCATGGGTGATTTTTCTCAAAACGGAATAGTTTCAACACTTCATGACTTTGGAACGAAGTCTACTGAAGAAATAGAAAAAGATTTATCCGTTTTTTCTAAAGAAAGAAAAATGGAATTAATTTTACCTTGCCTTTATTCAGAACTTGAGGGTAAAGCGCTTCCAAATATCGTAGAGCAGATTAGTAAAACAAAATATTTAAACCACGTAATCATAGGATTAGATAAAGCAAATGAGTCAGAGGCTAAGAATGCTTGGAAATTTTTTAAAAAAATAAAAGTGCCATTTACAATATTGTGGAATGACGGTCCAAAATTAATGAAACTTGATAATGAATTAAAAAAAAAAAATTTAGCGCCAAATCAAGAAGGTAAAGGAAGAAATGTTTGGTACTGTATAGGTATGTGTATAGCTAGGGATACAGCAAGATCAGTAGCTTTACATGATTGTGATATTAAAACTTACGACAGAAGGATGTTAGCTAAGTTATTTTATCCAGTTGTAAATCCACTATTCAATTTTGAATTTTGTAAAGGATATTATCCTCGAGTAGCAAACGATAAAATGAATGGTCGTGTTGCAAGATTGCTTGTCGCGCCTTTATTGACTGCACTAGAAAAAACTATTGGTAAGAGCGATTATTTGGAATTCATGAAATCTTTTAAATATCCTCTAGCTGGAGAATTTTCATTTAGAAGAAATGTATTACCTGAATTAAGAATATCCTCTGACTGGGGAATTGAGGTTGGAATTTTATCAGAAATGCAAAGGAGTTTTTCACCAAGTAACATTTGTCAGGTTGATCTTGCAGACACTTATGACCATAAACATCAAGATTTGTCTTTGAGTGACGAAACTAAAGGTTTGTCAAAAATGTCGATCGATATTATTAAAACTTTTATTAAAAAATTAGCCACACAAGGAAATTCATTCAGTAGGGAAAAGTTTAGGTCACTAAAAGCAACATATTATAGATCTGCACTAGATTTGATTGATATTTATAGAAGTGATGCTGAAATGAATGGATTAAAATTTGATTCTCACAAAGAGGAGGAAGCTGTGGAGCTATTTGCAATTAATATTATGAAAGCTGGTGAGGCATTTTATATCAATCCAATGGATACACCATTTATACCAACTTGGAGCAGAGTAAAAAGCGCAATACCAGATTTTTTGGTAAGATTAAATGATGCTGTTAATGAAGATAATAAAAAATTCATTTAATGTTAACTCTCACATCTAAAAAAAAAATATTGCATGGATTAAGAAATATCTATGGGGAGGATTATAATAGTGAAAATTTACAAATTTATGCTAATGAAATTTTTACAGTCATAAATAAATTAAATAAGAAATTATCAAAAAATAACAAGACTAAATTTAAAATTTCTCAAAAAACTAATGTGGTTATTTGTTATGGCGATAGTATTTACGAAAATGGAAAGCTAAAAACTTTAGAGACATTTAGAAATTTTTATAAAAAAAAATTATCTAAATTCTTTAATACAATTCATTTTTTACCTTTTTATCCATCTAGTAGCGATAGTGGTTTTGCAGTTAAAGATCATTATAAAATAGACAATAGGTTAGGTTCTTGGAGTAATATTAATAATTTTTCAAAAAAAAATTATATTATGGCTGACGTTGTTATTAATCATGCATCATCTAAAGGCCTTTGGTTTAGAAATTTCCTGAGGAATAAATCTCCTGGAAAAGATTATTTTATAAAAGTTAATAATAAATTTAATGTTTCAAAAGTTGTTAGGCCCCGTGAAAACAGGCTGTTAAAAAAAATTACTGTATTTGGCAAAAAAGATTATATTTGGAGGACGTTTAGTGAAGACCAAATAGATCTAAATTTTAAGAATCCTAAAGTTTTATTAAGGTTCATTAAAATTATAATAAATTTAGTCAACCATGGAGTTACAATATTTAGACTAGATGCAATAGGTTATATATGGAAGGCAAATAACACTAAATGTATAAACTTGGTTCAAACGCACGAAATTATTAAAATATTAAGAGTGGTATGCGAATCTATTAAAAATTCACCTTATATTGTAACAGAAACAAATCTTCCAGAAAAACAGAACATTAGTTATTTTGGAAAAAAAAATGATGAGGCGAACTGGATATATAACTTTACACTACCCCCATTACTAGTTCACGCATTTCTTTTTGAGAATAGCTCAAAGTTAACCATGTGGAGTAAAAAATTACCAAAAACAAAATTAGGTAACAACTATCTTAATTTTATTTCATCACATGACGGTATTGGAATGAGGCCTGCGGAGGGTTATCTTAATAATAATAATACAAATGATTTATTTAAAAGATTAAAAAAAAATGGGGCTAAATTTTCTTTCAGAAAAGTTCATAGCTCAAAAAAAAAAGTTTACGAGGTAAATATAACATTATTCAATGCATTTGAAAAAACGGATTATGATAAAAAAGGTTATTACTTCCTAGAGAGATATATTTCTGCACATGCTATAATGATTTCTTTTGAAGGAGTTCCTGCCGTTTACTTTAACTCTATATTTGGCACATCTAATGATGAATATAGGTATGTAATTACAAATAATAACCGTGATTTAAATAGATATAAGTGGAATAAAAAAAATTTAGAGATGAGTTTAAAAAAAAAAAACTCCAAGCAAAAAATTTTTTATGAAAATATTACACTTTTGTTGGCTGTAAAAGCTAGACAAAAAGCTTTTCATCCAAACGCTGGTAGAATCACTTTAAATTTTGGTAAAAAAATATTTGCATTTAAAAGGGTAAGTTTGGATAAAAAACAAGAGATTTATTGTATTACTAATGTAACATCTGAAAATCAGTCCTTAAAATTGAAAAATAATATCTTAAAATACAAAAACCTTTTAAATGGAAAAATGAATAAAGAAGATAAAACAATTATTCTGTCGCCATTTCAGACATTATGGCTTTCAAAATAAATTATATTATAAAAATAAATATCCAATAAGAAGCTAATCCTATCATAATAGTTAATATTACATTTCTTGTGTAAAAGCCTATTAATAATGCAGTAATTGCGCCAAATATTTTAGGGTCGCTAAAAGATACCAGATTTCCAAAATCATTTAATAAAATTGCCGGAAATATTATTGATGGAAAAACAACTGACGGCACATAACTTAATATTTTTCTTAAATCCTTACCTATCATTTCTTTTTTGATTAATGTGACCATGCTCATTCTAGTAAAATAGGTTACTAGACCTGCAATTATTATTGATATCCAATTCATTTTTTTAATTTATTAATAATAGTTGCCGTTAAGAGACCAATTATAGAGGAAATGATTATGTAGCTTTTAAACGGAGCATTAAAAAAAATAATAGCAGATATACCTGAAACCAACATCACTGCTAAATGATCTAATTTTCTAAGTTCGTTAATTATTATCGCTATAAAAGTTAGTGGAATAGCAAATTTTAGACCAAGTTGATCTGGTACAATTGACCCTAAAAAAATACCAACAATTGTAGATACCTGCCAACAAAACCATAAAATTATACCTGATCCTAACAAATGATAATAATTAAATTCTTGGTTATAGTTTTTTTTAAAATATTGGTTTGAAACAGCAAAACCCTGGTCAACTATAAAATATGATATAAAAAGCTTTTTAATTATCGGTAATTTTTGTAAATATTCGGACAAAACTGCTCCATATAAAAAATGTCTTGAGTTTATTACTCCTACAGAAGTAATTGCAATTAATGATGATGCACCACCAGATAACAATTGAAGAAAAACAATTTGTGATGCGCCTCCAAATATGATTATTGATGAAGCGTATGTAAAAAATGGACTAAAGCCTAACTCAATACCAATAGCTCCAAATATAATACCAAAAGGTGTTACAGATAGTAAGTGTGGAGCTACATCTTTGACACCAATTTTAAAAATAGGAAATTTTTTTTGCATCAAAAATTTTTCAAAGTTATTTGTAAAAATTTTAAATCTAACTTACAATCTTTGTATCCCTGTTTTATTACATCAAGGTATCTTTTACTTGGATATATGAAGGGACCTTTTTTAACCATTGAATAAGACATAATGATTTCTTTATTAAATTTAAAATATATTTTTTTATATAGAATTGGAAAATCCTCATATATATCAAGTTTTCTTTCATCCGATTTTGAAATTTTATATAAACCACCGTAAATTCTATAATTTTTTTTTTTTTCTATGTCCGCAACTCCATATTTACTCCTAAATGTTAGTCTATAATCTTTAATTTCGTATTTTTTTATAAATGAACAGTCTTTACATCGCTTTTTCATTTGAAAATGATTAAGATTACTACCGTAGGCAAAATATAACATTAATGATTAAACGATTTGAATTGATTTTTCTTTAACAAATTTAAATATTTGAGACTTGCAATTATCTATTTTTTTTTGATCAATCGAACGAAGTACTATAGCAACACCAAGTTTGCCAGCTTTAAAAAAAGGATAGCTACCTATTTCCACATCCTCGTTTTCATTTTGAACATTAGAAAGAGATTTTGCTATTTCACTTTCCACAGTTCTTAAATTAATAGTCTCGCTTAATATAGGCTCACCTCCTGTAATTTTATTATTTAAGCCTCCTAACATAGATTGAAGTATTGATGGGACACCTGGTAAACAAAATACATTCTCTAAATAAAATCCTGGTGATCCGCTTGAAGGATTGTAAATTAAATTTGCAGTGACTGGCATTTTTGCCATTTTTTGTCTGCCATCATTAAACTCACCTGGTTTATAATATCTTTCTAAAATTTCGTATGCTTCCTTTTGAAAACCATATTCAACATTGAATGCTTTTGAAATAGACTCAGCAGTAATATCATCATGAGTTGGACCAATTCCACCTGTAGTAAATACATAATCAAATATATGTCTATAATTGTTAACTGTTTTTATTATAGTTTCTTCATTATCTGGAATTATCTTTACCTCTTTTACTTTTACTCCGAGCGAATTCAACCAACTAGCTAAAGTGCTTGTGTTAATGTCTTTTGTTCTTCCTGAAAGAACTTCATTTCCTATAATTATAATACCAGCAATTATTTCTTTCTTATTTGACATATACAAATATAAATTAATTATAATGAAATTTACCAATACTTTAATTAAAGGCAAATTAATCAA
>MDTG01145851.1_pt1 | contig 12182 bp, 11 predicted proteins | sample 811421 | NCBI WGS metagenome assembly MDTG01 (sample SAMN05326645, study PRJNA326480) | marine metagenome | isolation source: seawater | place: Pacific Ocean: South East | collected 2011
AGACAAGACAGTTTTAATTACTGGAAACACTGGGTTTAAAGGTACTTGGTTATCTTATATATTAGAGATGTTAGGTGCAAAGGTAATTGGTTATGCGTTACCTCTAGATGTTAAGAATAGATTTTTTAATGAACTAAATTTACGTGAAAGAATTAATCAAAATGAGGGCAATGTTTGTGATTCACAAAAATTAAATAATTTAATAAAAAGTGTTAAACCTGACTTTGTTTTTCATTTAGCCGCACAGGCTTTAGTAAAGGAATCATATAAAGACCCAGCTCAAACAATGTCTACAAATATAATGGGTACAGTCAATATTCTTGATGCAGCAAAATTATCTGATGATGTAAAAGTTCTTTTGTGTGTTACTTCTGATAAATGTTATGAAAATAATGAATGGATTTGGGGTTATAGAGAAAATGACAGATTAGGAGGGCATGATCCTTACAGTGCGTCAAAAGCTGCAGCTGAAATTATTTTTAATGCCTATTCAAAATCATTTTTCTATAAAAAAAATAATTTTGGATTTGCTACTGTACGTGCAGGTAATGTCATAGGAGGAGGAGATTGGTCATTAGATAGAATTATTCCGGATTGTATAAAAGCAATTCAAAATAAAAATATCTTAAGTATTCGTAACCCAAATGCTGTAAGGCCTTGGCAACATGTACTTGAGCCATTATCAGGCTACTTGTTGTTAGGTGCGAATTTATACAAAGAAAAATCAAGATTTAATGGGGCATGGAATTTTGGGCCCGACAATGGAGAGCAAAAAAATGTTGGTGAAATAACAAAATTTATAATGGATTATTTTAACAAAAAAGAGTTAATAAAAATTGAAACATCAAATACTTTACATGAAGCACAATTGCTTCAATTAAATTGTGATAAAGCCAATCAAATTTTAAAATGGTATCCAAGATGGAAGATTGATAAAACTTTAACTAAAACAGTGGAATGGTATGAAAGTTCAATTAATAAAATAGATATTGAATTAATTACAAAAAATCAAATCTTAGATTATTTTAAAGAAATGAAAGGTGTTTAAGAATAGCTAATGTATTAATTACTGGTGGTTTTGGTTTTTTAGGTTATAGGTTTGCTGTGTTCTTAAAAAATAAAGGTCATAATGTTTTTTTAGGAACAAGTAGAAAAGAAATGTTGAATCAAGCTTTGGACGGATTCACCGTTATCTTTACTAATTGGAAAAGTAAAAAATCACTTATTAACATATGTTCAAACATAGATATAATCATTCATGCATCTGGTATGAATGCAAAAGATTGTGAATTAGATCCAACTAACGCTATGCGAGTAAATGGTTCATATACAAAAAAATTAATGTATGCAGCTATAACTATGAAAGTAAAAAAAATCATATATTTATCGACGGCTCATGTTTATTGTGCACCATTAGTTGGTGAAATAAACGAGTATAATTCATTAAAAAACTCGCACCCTTATGCGACTAGTCATGTGGTTGGTGAAAAAGCCGTCTTAGATTTGAGTAATGACAATGAAATTGAAGGGTATGTTTTGCGTCTTGCAAATGCTTTCGGCGCTCCAATTTTAAAAAAAACAAATTGTTGGAATTTGGTAATACAGGATTTTTGCAGACAGATTATAGAAAAAGAAAAAATATTGATTAATTCTAATTTAAATATTCAGAGAAATTTTATCCCAATATATTCATTATGTGAGATTATTGAGGACATAATAAATATTGAAAATTCATCTTACAAAAATCTACCAATTAATATTGGTTCAAAAGTATCCAAAACATTAAAAGAAATTGCAGATTTAATTTCTGAAAGATACAAGATACTCACTGGATTAGACACATTAGTTGAAACAAGTGAAAAAAAAAGAAATTTAACACAACCACTTCATCTAAAATACACGAGTGAAAACATAAAAAATTTCAATATTAAAATTAAAGCAAATTTTGAAAGAGAGATTGATGGTCTAATTCTTTTTTGTAAAGAACATTTTAAAAGACAAATTAACTGATTTAAATTATCTAAAAGAAAGATATATTTTGAAAAAAAAAGTATCATACATTTATTTAATAACTGCAAACCTACTTGTTTTATTTTCAATACTTCTAATATCAGAATTTGCTATTAGATTAACTTCATCTATTCAAACTTGTTTTAAAGACAAATGTGATTTTAAAAGTATAACAAAATTAAATATCTCAACTGAAAAAGATATTGGTCTTTACGTTTTTGATGAAAAAGTTGGTTATCTACACAAAAAAAATTTTAAATATATTTTTCCAGATACTAATAGATTAATAAGTATTGATGAAAAAGGTTTTCGTAATAATAAAAAAAAAATTGGATCATCTGAGTTAGATATTCTAGCTATTGGATGTTCATTTACTTTTGGAGATCAGGTAAGTGACTTCGAAACTTGGCCGTCATATTTGCAAGAAAAGTTAAATATTAGGGTTGATAATGCTGGAGTTCAGAGTTACGGAACTGCTCAAGCAGTATTACTTGGTCAAGAAATTTTAAAAAAAAAATATTATAATACTGTAATTTTATCAACATTGGTTGGAAAAGACTTCGCAAGAGATCAGATGGTTTACAAATCAGGTTTTCCACAGCCCTCATTTGTAAAAATTAAAGATCAAATTTCAATACATTACCCACCTAAAAATTTTCAATTAGGCTCTAAGTTTAATCCACACAAAGAAGGGCTGAAATATTTTTTAAATGATTACTTTAAACTTTATAATTACTTTGCATCAAGAATATTGGGAAATCAAAATAGAGGTCTTTTAGACAAGTTTAATCCTAATGCTGCAGAAATAGAAGATATAATTGAATGGACATTCAAAAGCTTTGACAGAATGAATGTAAAAAATAAATTTTTATTACTTCAATATCCCCATAACAAAAATGATAAAAATACAATGAAGGAAAGAGAAATTCTTATAAATAAAGCAAAAAAACTTAACTTTATAGTAATAGATACTTTAAACTATTTAAAAAAAATAGACGCAAATTTATTGTGGGATGGTCACCATACAGCAAGGGGTAATAATTTAATAAGTGACATTATTATTAAAACTAATAAAGAAATTTTTTATAAAAAATAATATTTCAAAAACTACAAATGTATAAAAATAAAAAAATTGAAATAAGCATAATACTTCCATCATTCAATACTGGATCTTTAATAGGTAGAGCAGTAAAATCAGTTTTGAATCAAACATACAAATTTTGGGAATTAATCATTGTTGACAATTTTTCTGTTGACGAAACTGATAAAGTTTTAAAATCATTTAATGATAGAAGAATTAAAGTATTTAAATTCAAAAATAATGGAATTATTGCAGCTTCTAGAAACTTAGGAATAAGAAAATCAAATGGAAAATATATAGCTTTTTTAGACTCAGATGATTGGTGGACAAGGCAAAAATTAGAAATTTCACTACTTCATTTTAATAAAGGATTCGATCTTGTATATCATGATTTGTTTTTAGATAAACAATCTAAGCTTAAATTTTTAAAGAGAAAAGTTGGCTCAAGTAAACTAGAAGAAGATGTTTATAATGATCTAATACAAAATGGTAATAAAATTCCTAATTCAAGTGTTGTTATCAAATACAATGTTTTAAAAAAGGTAGATTTTTTATCTGAAAGTAGAGATAAGATTGGTTGGGAAGATTTTGATTGTTGGTTAAGGTTAGCTAAAATTAAAATAAAATTTGGATTTATTAATCAAACACTTGGGTTTTATTGGCTAGGATCAAACAATACTTCAAATCCTGAAATGAATATTAAAAACCTAAATGCTTTTCAATATTATTACTTATTGCCCCAAAATTTGACTATGCCAAATTGGGTTAAATATAGTTATTGTTCATCTTATTATAAATTAAAAGACTATAAATTAGCAAAAAAATTTATAATTACCAAAAATTTTTCGGGTACAAAAATAAATATACTTCTAAAAAACTTTTACTTATTTATTCATTTAAAGATTAAATGTTTTTTATAATGTTATATAATTTTAGCTGCGATATCTGATAGAGAGAATAAATTTAAATTGTTAGTTTTAAATAAAAATCTGGAGAGAATATTAATAATATTAATGACGCTTTCAGTATCACTAGAAGCTACAGTTTTTAATAAAAGTCAAATAGTTGTAGAAATATTATTATTAGCTATTTTATCATATTTATTATTAAAAGTTTCAATATCATTATTTGAAATTCTTATGTTTTTTCTGATGATTATTGTATCAATTTATGCTCTTTACACTATGAGTTATGTGGTTTCTATTATTTTAATTAAAACAATGACTCTTCCTTTAATGTCAATAATAGTTTTTTACCAATATAGGTTAAGTTCAAAATCAATCCATATTATCTTTTTTTTATGTCTGTCATTAGTTCTTTTGCAAATTGTTATTGGTTATTTACCAATTCCTATAGAGATAATGGCTAAGGATTATTCAGTTACAGAAGAAACAACAAAAAATACAATTTTGGAAAGTAGACCATTAGGGCTTTTTTTATCTGAACATCAATCAGCTTTTTTTTTAGCCATAATGTTCATAGGTTACGCTTTTAAAAGAAATTTATTTTTATTAGATTTACTATTATTATACAAAACCGGTGTAGGAACATCTCTTTTTGCTTTACTTGCTCATAAAATATTTAGAATTATAAAGCCATTAAAATTACTTATTTATTCTAATTGGATCATAAGTATTCTAGGAATATTAATATTGTTTTTTCTTATAAATTTTTTGGAAGAGTTTTTAATTTTAATACTTAATTCATATTTTCTGGACTTATACACAAGTTCCATACCAATATTTAAACAAATATCAAACTATGATTATATTAAAAGTTTTTTAAAATTTTTTCCTACTGATGTTTCATCTAAGCAAATGGATCCGTCTTTCGCTATGCCCGAGATAGGATATTTAATATTTTTTTTAAATTTTGGTGTTTTATATACATTTGGAATCATTTATATGTTTTTAACTAGATTACCATCTTGGAGGGTTTTTATTTTGTTAACATTGTTTCACGTTACGATAATATCGTACCCATTATTTATATATGCAATGATAAGATTTCAAAGAGAAGATGGTAATATTTAAAATTTGTAAAAGGTATTAAAGTGAACGATATATATTTTGTCTGTAGTGCACGTGACTTTCATGCTATTGATTGGTATAGGCAAGTCAAAAATATTTTACCGGAAAGAAAAATTACAATTCTAACTGATTTAATTGAAGGAGAAGGTTTCAAAAAAATTGTAATGAATTCTGACAATGTTGAAATTTTGTTTCCTCTAGATAAATTTTTATTATCAAAATATTCTATATTCGGGAATGCTTGGAGAAATTTGATTAAATTATTAGTTTCAGCGATCTGTGTCTATAAATTAAAGAAGATCTATAATAAAAATACAAATTTTTATTTTCATGCACATTCCATGTATTATATTTTCTTATGTTATATTGCTGGAATAAGATATATTGCCACACCTATGGGTAGTGATGTTTTAGTAAGGCCAAAAAACTCTAAATTATATAGATATTTCGTAAAAAAATCTCTAATTGCAGCTGACAAAATTACTGTAGACTCTCTAGCACTTCAAAATAAAGTATTAGAGATTGCTAACAAGAAATCGATAATAGTTCAAAATGGAATAGACACTCGTAAAATTAACAAAAAAATTAATAAGACTATTAAACGCGAAATTTTTTTATCTATAAGAGCGTGGGAAGATAATTACAGAATTGATAAAATTGTTTTGAGCCGAAATATCAGTAAATCTAAAGTTGACCTTGCATTTATATACCCATTTTCAACTGAAAATTATAAAAATAAACTTAAAAATCTATTAAAAAAAAATGATAATCTAATTGGAAATTTAGATAAAAATAAAATGTATAGCTTGTTGAATAAAACAATACTAACTTTTTCAATACCTTCAAGTGATTCATCCCCTCGTTCTGTTTATGAAGCAATTTTTTGCGGCTCTTGTGTAGCTGTTACTTATTCAAAGTATATTGATGCTTTACCTAAAAGTATGATGAGTAGAGTTTATGTTGTAGATTTGAAGAATTTAAAATGGTTTGATGAAGCTATTAAGTTTGGAAAGGAAAGATCAAAAATACCTTTTGAACCTTGCAAGATAGCCTTAGATACTTATGACGACTTTCTATCAATCAGTAAAGTAACAGAAATATTATATGGTAAAAATTAAATGAAACATTTTTTAGTTACTGGTGGATGTGGCTTTATTGGTTCAAATCTTTGCAAATTTTTAAATAAAAACGGTTGTAAAGTAACAGTGATAGATAATTTGTCAGTCGGAAAATATGAAAATATTTCTAATGTTAACAATTTAGATTTTTTTCATTCAAATATAGAAGATTTTGATTTTCATAAATTGAAAGATTTGTCTGGTTTTTTTCATTTAGCTGCTCAGACAAACATAACTTATTCGTTATCTAATTTTTACAAAAGTTCTAAAATGAATGTAAATGATTCATTAAAGGTTATTGATTTTTGTTCATTAAATAATATTAAACTAGTATATGCATCCTCATCAGCTGTATATGGAAATTTACCGAATGGAATAGAGGATGATAAAATAGATTTAATTAGCCCATACGCAGTTGATAAATATTTAATGGAGCGATATTGCGAAATGTCTTTAAAAACAAGAAATCTAAGTAGTTATGGTTTAAGATTTTTTAACGTTTATGGACCTGGGCAAGATGGTAATAATCCATATTCTGGTGTTATATCAATTTTTATTGAAAATTTATTAAACAATCGAGATATCAATATATTTGGTGGAAAGCAAGTTAGAGATTTTATATTTATAGATGACATTACCAGAGCTCTTTGGTCAGCTTATCTTTATTTAAATGGTAATACTACCAAATCATCCATATCCAATGTACTTACTGGAAAGAGCACTTCAATTTCAGAGCTTCTTAATTTAATAGTTAAAAAAGTTAAGAATAAACCTAAAATACATTATAAAGATTACATTAAAGGGGATGCAATGTCTTCAAGTGGTAGTTCTATTAAAATGAAAGAAGAATTAAAGATAGATAATTTAATAGATATAGATTATGGACTTGAATTAACTATTAATTGGTACAAAAAAAAATTGAAAGATAATTGGAAATAATTAATGTCGCAACAATTAGAATATGATTGGATAATTGTAGGTGGTGGGGTTGCAGGTATTTCTATCGCAGAAATATTAGCTAGGAATGGTTTAAAAGTATTAATATTAGAAAAAGAACCATATTTAGGAAGTAAGTTGACAGGTGTTTTTCAAGAATGGTTTCATACAGGTTTGTTATATTCAATTCAAAATGATAGTCATTTTACATCAAAATATTTATTAGGTGCGATTGATGATATGTTTTCTTATTACTCAGGATATAAAAATATGAATATAAAACCTGGATTTAAGGGTTTTAAAATAGATAATGAAGGTTGGTTCATAGATAATCCAATGATATATTCTTTTTATAAAGATAAGTTTAATTTGAAGTGGAATTATAAAATATCCAAAGCTATTTGGTTTGCAAATCAAATTAAAAACTATGATTTTTTAAGAAGGAGAATTGGTGATTTAACATTTTTATATAAATTTAATTTAAAAGATTTGTTTAATTCTTACCCAAGTCTGATAGAAAACACAAAAACAATAAAATCTAACGACTATGGTATAAACTCTAGGCGTTTACTCAATGATTTGTTATCTATAATAAAAATTAATAATGGATCAATAAAAACTTCTACTAACGTTAAATCAATTAAAAGTGTTAACAATAAGGTTATAGTAACTACAGATAAAGAAGTTTATTTTTCTAAAAAATTAGTCATTTGTGCTGCAGGAGGCATTAACAAGTTTTCTAAATATAAGGTTAAAAAGCATTTTGCTCCAATTTTGGTTTTAGAAGGATTAAAAAAAAATACAAAGAGTTTTGTACATTTACATTCCAATCCTTACAAATCTATAAATTTGATAAAAACGTCTGATAATATTGGATTAGGTGGAGGTATTTCTTTTTCAAATAAAGATCAAGTTATGCCTTATATTGATTATTGCCTCAATCTGCATAAACAAATTAATAGTGATATTAAGTTAATTGATTATTACATTCCAGAAAAAGAGGAGTTGGTTGTAAAAAATGAAGACAGAAACTATCAGTTTCATATAAAAAATATTTCTAAAAATGTTTATGGAGTTGTTTTAGGAAAATTTACGTTGATGTTTAGTTTAGCACCAGAGTTTTTTAGAAAAATGTATGGTTATAATAGCTCAACAAATATAAAAAATATAAATCAATCAAAACATATAAATAAATTATTGAGTAAATTAGAATGGGAAAAAATATATTTAAATAAGGTAAAAAATAATGGGTATTATAAAAATTCCAAATAAATCAATGAAAAAATTTGAAGAAAATTATAAGAATATTTTTGAAACAGGTAACTTAGCTGAAGGTCTCTGGAATAAAAAACTTGAAAATCATTTTAAAGATTATTCAAAGGTTAAAAATGCAATTGCATTTTCGTCAAACGGTTCAGGTCTGCTTGCTATTTTAATTAGTCTAAAAAGATATAGAGGCTATAAGCATATTTTTATACAATCTAATACAATGTATGGAGTAAAAACTATAGCCATAAGTAGTGGTCTAAAATACTTAGGAGCTGTTTCTTGTAGTCTTCCTTCTTTAATGCCAAATATAAACCAAGTTCAAGACTTTATTAATAATCTTGAGGAACCAAATAAAACTGTTTTTTTACTTTCTCATATTGGTGGAATAAACAACCCTGATATAATTAAAATTTCAAAGCTTTGTGATGACTACGGAATAGCTCTAATAGAAGACGCCGCTCATACCCTAGGTTCCACACTAGATAACATTCATTCTGGCACATTTGGTTTAGCAGGAGTTTATTCTCTTTATGCTACTAAAGCTATTCCAGCAGGCGAAGGTGGAATAGCTATTACAAATGATGAGGATTTGGGTAATATTTTATCAAAATTCAATATTTATGACAGGTTTGATCAAGAAATTGATATAGGCGTTAATTTTAGAATTTCTGAGTTACAAGCTCTGTTAAGTTTTACTGTTTGCGAACAAACTGAATTTATTATTGAAAACAAGTCTAAAATTGCTTCTAAGTATATTGAAATATGTAAAAAAAATAATATTGGATTTGTTGACCCTTACAAAGATAATCAAAGAGGTAATCATTATAAATTTACCTTAATAGCTAATGAAGATATATCCAAAGAGTTTAAATCTATTAATAATAGAACATCTCCAGTTTATAATTATTATCTTGGAAATGATCCATATAATATAGCAAAGAAACATATATGTTTACCTATATGGTTTGATTTAGAAGAAGACATAGTAGAAAAGACTTTAGAGGAATTAGACTCTATAAAGTTTTAAATCTTATTAATTGAAATGAATTACTATGATACTTAAAAATTATAAAGTATGTGAAAATTGTGTGATGGATACAACAGATCCAAAAATTATTTTTGATAATAATGGATTATGTGATCATTGTAATACCTTTTATAATCACACCTTACCTAATTGGCAAAATGATGAAAATGGCTTAAAAAAATTATATAAAAAAGCAGAAGAAATCAAAAAATCAAATAAAAACAAAGATTTTGATTGTATTATAGGTATGAGTGGAGGTATAGATAGCTCTTACTTAACATACATTGTTAAGGACCAATTAAACCTGAGACCATTAGTTTTTCATGTTGATGCTGGTTGGAATTCAGATATTGCAGTGAACAATATTGAGAGAATTGTTGATGGTTTGAATTTAGATCTCTTTACAGAAGTAATTAATTGGAATGAAATGAAGGATTTACAGCTATCCTTTTTCAAATCCGGTGTAAGTCACATTGATGCTCCCCAAGATCACGCTTTCTTTGCTACAATGTATAAATTTGCAACTAAATACAAAGTTAACAATATTTTAACTGGTGCCAATCTTTCTACTGAATGTGTAAGAAATCCGCTGGACTGGATGTATTACCAGTCTGACTCTATTCAGTTGAGAGACATACAATCTAGGTATGGAACTTTATCATTAGAAACTTTTCCTCTCACATCCATATTGTGGCATAAAGTTTTACTACCATTTTTCTATAAAATAAAAGTTTTAAGACCATTAAATTATATAAATTATATTAAAGAGGACGCTAAAAACACTTTAGTAAATAAATTTAAATGGGAACCATATGCACAAAAACACTTCGAATCCAGATTTACAAAATTTTACGAAAGTTATTGGTTGCCTGAACGTTTTGGCTATGATGTTAGAAAGGTACAGTATTCAAGTTTAATTTTAACCAATCAAATGAAAAGGAGAGAGGCTCTTCAAATGCTTGAAGAACCTTCTTACAATAAAGAAACTATTGATAGAGACATTGATTTTGTCTGTAACAAGTTAGAAATAAACCGTTCTACCTTTAATGATTATTTTAATTTACCAATTAAAAAATATAGTGATTATAAAAATCAAAAGTATATTTATGATATTGGTGCATTTTTTATGAAGATTTTAAAATTAGAAATAGGTGGTAAGCGTTGATTACAATTTTAGACTATGGTCTAGGAAATATTAAGGCTTTTGAGCAAGTTTTCAAAAACATAGGTAGAAATGCCAAAATAGTTTCTAATTCTGAAGACTTAAAAAAAGCAACTAAAATAGTTTTACCTGGTGTTGGTTCTTTTGATTGGGCTATGAAAAAGTTAAATAATTCAGGATTAAAAGAAACTTTAAATGAATTAGTTATTGAAAAAAAAATTGATATTCTTGGTGTCTGTGTTGGCATGCAAATAATGGCCAAAAAAAGTGAGGAAGGGAATCTCCCTGGGTTAGGTTGGGTAGATGCAGAGATAAAAAAAATTAATACTTTGAAATGTAAAAAAAAGTTGTTCCTTCCACATATGGGATGGAACGATGTTAAAATTATCAATAAAAACAGTAGATTATTTAAGGGCTTTGATAATCCACTTTTTTATTTTTTACATTCATATTATATTGTTCCAAACTGTGATAGTGATGTAGCAGCATATTCATCATATGCACACAATTTTCCAGTTTCTATTGAGCTTGACAATATATTTGGTACACAATTTCATCCTGAAAAAAGTCATGGTTGGGGAGAGAATTTACTGAAAAATTTTGTAGGTAAAAATGCTTAGGTCCAGAATTATTCCTTGTTTATTAATGCAGAATGGAGGACTTGTTAAAACTGTAAACTTTCAAAATCCTAAGTATATTGGGGATCCTATAAATGCTGTAAAAATTTTTAATGAAAAACAAGCTGACGAATTAATTATATTAGATATAGACGCTACTAGATTAAAAAAACATCCAAATTATAAACTTATAACATTTATTGCTCAAGAATCACGAATGCCCTTATGTTACGGTGGTGGTATAAAAAATATGGAACAAATAGAAAAAATAATTTGTTTAGGTGTTGAAAAAGTTGCATTAAGTTCAGTGGCAATTTCAAATCCAGATTTAGTATATAATGCTGCAAGACAATTTGGTTCTCAAAGTATTGTAATAGTAATGGATGTGAAGAAAACTGGTATATTTAAAACTCCTGAAATTGTAATCGAAAATTCTAATATTCTTACAGGTTATAAACCAGATGCTTTTGCTAAACTAATGGAGGCTAATGGCGCTGGCGAAATTGTTATAAACAGCGTTGATAACGATGGTAATATGGAAGGTTATGATTTATCAATTATTAATAAAATAAAAAATACTGTAAACATACCTGTTACAGCATTAGGTGGCGCTGGTTCACTCAATGATATAAAAATATTAATTAATAAATTTGGTACAATTGGAGCGGCAGCTGGTAGCTTGTTCGTATTCAAAGGGAAGTATAAAGCAGTATTAATAAATTATCCTGACAAAAACTTAAAAGAAACACTTTTGAATATTGAGAAAAAAGTATCATGAAACAAATAATACAAAATTTAAGAACGGGTGTAACTGAAGTCGCAGAGATTCCAATACCTAAAACAGAACATGGAATGGTTTTAATAAAGACTAGTTATTCTTTATTATCAACCGGCACAGAGAAAATGTTATTAGATTTTGGTAAAGCAGGATA
>MDTG01254891.1_pt1 | contig 12182 bp, 11 predicted proteins | sample 811421 | NCBI WGS metagenome assembly MDTG01 (sample SAMN05326645, study PRJNA326480) | marine metagenome | isolation source: seawater | place: Pacific Ocean: South East | collected 2011
AATTCCTAAAAAAATAATTCCTAACTTTAAGATATATTGTTGTGTAAAATCTAAACCAACCATCATGCCTGGTCTTGGAGTGAATGAATTACCCATTAAAATTCCAAGTAAAATTGCAATTAGAACTGTTGAAATTGGACTTTTAGTAGTTCCAAAAATTTCTATAGCTAAAAGATTATTTATTCCTTGAGAGAATAAACAAAACACTAATGCTAACACAACACCAGGTAAAATAGATTTAAAGTAATTAAATTTTATGTACATAGTTTTTTTTTACAAATTTACGCACATAGTTTTTTTTAACAAATAAATAATTATCATTTAATCTTTAAATGATTTTTTATTCAAACTATTGATTGTAGACAATATACCATCTTTTAAAGAAATTTTTGGTTTCCATCCTGTTGATTTAATTTTTGATGAGTCAATTAATTTTCTATATGTACCATTTAATTTACTTTTATCGAATAAAATTTTAACTTTATATTTTAAAACTCTAGATATTAATTTAGTCAGTTCATTTATTGTAATGTCCTGCCCGAAACCTATATTAATAAATTGATGTTGTTTAGTAACTAAATTAAGATATTTTTTTTTAGAAAAATTCATAATTTTTATACAAGCTTTAGCGAAATCATCAACATGCAAGAACTCTCTTTTCGGTTTTCCATTTCCCCATATCATTATTTTCTTTTTATTATTAATTTTAGCATTATAAATTTTTCTGATTAATGCTATTAGCACATGACTATTAAGCTTATCAAAATTATCATTAGGACCATATAAGTTAGTAGGTATTACAACTCTATAATCAGTACCGTATTGATTGTTAAAACTTTCGCACATTTTTATTCCAGCAATTTTGGCTAATGCATAGCTTTCACTCGATTTTTCAAGTTTTCCATTAAGTAAAAAATTTTCTTTAATTGGTGATTTACTATTTTTTGGATATATACAAGATGATCCAAAGAAAAGTAACTTTTTAACCTTACTTTTGTAGCAAGATATAATACAGTTATTTTGTATTTGTAAATTTTTATAAATGAAATCTGCAGGATATTTTAAATTTGCATAAATGCCACCTTCTTTTGCTGTACAAATGTAGACTTGATCAAATCTATTTCTTTTAAAATACTTTAAAGTTTGATCATAATTTAACAAATCAAGCTTACTTTTATCTGTGGTAAAAATTTTATATTTTTTTGAAAGTTTTTTTTTAAGCGCAAAACCGACCATGCTATCATGTTCAGCAATAAATATTTTTTTCATATTAATAAATTTTTTATATCATTTTTTATTGTAAGAAATATTGTCAAATTCATAGAGTCTTCTTTTAAGTCTAATTTTTGTCATATCAATAATATTATTTTTTGCATTTACTCCAAATTTTTTTTCTACCTTTATTAAAAAATCTTTATTTTGATGATATTCTAAAAACTTTTGATCTCTTAATTTCAATATTTCTGATGCCGTTAAATTTTTGGTTGGTAATGGAAGAGTTTCGTAAGAATGAAATGAATACCCTTCATAGTTATTTGGTAATAATGTTTCATTTTCTAATGCCTGTTTATAAAGCAAACTTCCAGGCAAAGCCATCGCCGCATATGTATTCCAACCTAAAGTATTAAGTTTAAGACTTAATTGAAAAGTTTTTTCTATTGTTTTTTTTGTATCACCAGGTAATCCATAGATATAGTTCGCCATTACCTCAATATCAGAATCATGTATTTGCTTAACTACATTCTCTACATCAACGTCTTCAAACTTACCTTTAGTTACCTCTAGTCTTACTTTTTTATCTCCACTTTCAATTCCTAGTGCCAACCACTTAATTCCTGCTTTTCTAACTTTTTTTAAAATATTCTTATTGCTTATCGTATCAATTCTTGAATAAGCCCACATTTTTAATTTATCATCTTTGTTTTCTTTGCTTAATTCTTCGCATAGAGGTAAATAATATTTTTTATTTAACAAAAACATTTCATCAGTTATCTTGATTGTTTTAACACCTAGTTTAAATAGTTTCTTGAATTCCTTGATAATAAAGTTTGTTGACCAAAACCTCATTCCACTGTAGTTCGATGATACACCAATATCATCATTATCATTTTTGTTAATTATATTTATCATACAAAAACTACACTTAAATTGACATCCAAGTGAAGTTTGAATCGCAGCGTAGGGAGATCTAAACTCATTTCTATATTCTGCGTGCCACATTGGAGCCCTATATAGATCAAGTGGTTTGAATTTGTATGGTAATAAATCCCAGGCATATCCTGGTAAATCTATATCCATTCTATTTTGAGGCACTATACTTTCAGGTTGATTAAAAATAATTTTATCATTATTCCTAATTATTATTCCTTTAATTGATGACAAATTTTCAAAGTCTAATTGCTTTAAACAAAGTAAATTATGCAATGCATATACACCTTCGTTAATAAAACCAATGTCGAATGATTTTTCTTTTTCCATAGTTTCTTTTGGAAGAGCTTGAATATGTGATCCTATAATACCAATTTTAAAATTTTTATTTTTTTTCTTAATATAATTTGATAAATCTGAGGCACCCACCATATTTGTTGTTCCTGCATTAACGTTTTGTCCATATACGACAAAGCAAATAAGTTTTGGTTTTAATTCCTCTAATTTTAAGTAGGCATTTTTAATAGAAAGATTTTCAGCATTACAATCAAGTATACCTACTTTGAATCCTTTTTTTCTGCAGCTTTCTGCTAGTAAAAGAGACCATGTTGGTGTTTCTATTGAAGCATATTTATTAGCTAAATTCTGATAATTTTTACTTAAACTATTTGGGTTGACAAAAATAACATCCATAATTAGATCAGATCTTCAATGATTTACTATTTTAAAAAATTAAATAAAACAAGAAAAATTAATATCACTATAGAAGAAATGAAGTTTTTTGAAAAAAAAATTGCTTTGGATTATGAAAAAGCAAAAATAAAAGGACCAATCCATTTATCAAATGGAAACGAAAAAAACCTAATTGAAATATTTTCTTTCATTCATAAAGATGACTGGGTATTTTCTTCTTGGAGAAATCATTATCATGCTCTTTTACATGGTGTTAAAAAAGAAAAAATTCTAGATTTCATTTATTCAGGAAAAAGTATGAGTATATCTTCAAAAAAACCAAAGTTTTTTGCAAGTTCTATTGTTGGTGGAGTTATACCGATAGCTCTCGGAGCTTCATTGGCATTAAAAAAAAAAAAATCAAAAAATAAAGTATTTTGCTTTGTTGGTGATATGACAGCAGAAACAGGAATATTTTATGAAGCATACAAATATTCTCAACAGAAAAAATTACCATTAATATTTGTTGTTGAAGATAATAATCTTAGCACTAATACCCCTACAGATAAAACATGGAGCAGAAAGAAATTCAATTTAAAATTTTTTAAAAATGTAATTTGGTATAAATATAAAAATTTTTATCCTCATCATGGTACAGGAAAGTGGGTTTTATTTTAATGAAAAATTATAATTATGAAATTTTAAAAAGTATGAAATTGTTAGAAATGCAGAAAAATTCTATATTTTTAGGTCAATCAGTTGAATATCCAGGAAACTTAATTTACAAAACGCTTGCTAAAATAAAAAATAAAAAAAAGTTAGAACTTCCAGTATTCGAAGATGTGCAAATGGGTATGTCTATTGGTCTTGCATTTGAGGGTTTTTTACCAATTTCAACTTACCCAAGATTTGATTTTTTATTATTAGCCCTTAATCAAATGATTAATCATTTAGATAAAATACCTATAATTTCAAATGAGCAATTTTTCCCAAAAGTAATAGTAAGAGTTCTTGTTGGGTCTAAAATTCCACTTAATGCAGGAGAACAACATACACAAAATTATGTAAAACAAGTAAAAGAAATGTGTAAAACAATAAATGTGTTTGATTTAAAAAAAGGGTATCAAGTATACAAGTCTTATCAAAAAGCTATTAAATCAAAAAAATCATCTTTAATGGTTGAATATTCAGAAGAATTCAAATGAAATATAATCTTATTTCAGATAATTGGGGGAGTGAAGAGATTAAAGCAATCAAAAAAGTAATTAACTCAGGTGTTTATACATATCGCGGTAAATATGTTAAAAAATTTGAAAAAAAATTTGCAAAATTTTTTAATTCAAAATATGCAGCAATGGTTAATTCAGGTTCATCAGCAAACCTTATAGCAATTGCAAGTTTATTTTTTAAAAAAGACAGACCTTTAAAAAGTGGAGACGAAGTAATAGTGCCTGCTTTGGCCTGGAGCACTACTTATAATCCACTTCAACAATATGGTTTAAAACTTAGAATAGTTGACATTAATTTAGAAACTTTAAATGTTGATGTTAATGATGTTATTAATGCAGTAACAAAAAAAACAAAAGCGATTGTTGCAGTTAGTATTTTAGGAAATCCTGTAGAATTAAAAAAATTAAAAAATTTTTGTTTAAAAAAAAAGATATATTTAATTGAAGACAATTGTGAGTCTATGGGTGCGAGGATTAATGAAAAATATACAGGTACATATGGTATTGTAAATACCTTTAGTACCTTTTTTTCTCACCATATATCGACAATAGAAGGCGGTGTAATATTAACAAATAATTCAGAAATATATGAACTTATTTTATCATTAAGATCTCATGGATGGACAAGAGATAACAGTACTGAATTTAAACTTAAAAAATTTCAAACTACATATGAAGACTACAGTTTTGTTCTGCCGGGATACAATGTAAGACCAAACAATATTTATGCAGCAGTAGGAATTGAACAATTAAAAAAATTAAATAAATTTCTTAAAATAAGAAGAGAAAATCATAATTATTTCTTTAAACTTTTTTCCGAAGATAAAAGATTCATAATACAAAAATCAATTGGTAATCCATCTTTTTTTGCTTTCACATTTATACTTTCTGAAAAATTTAAATCTAAAAAATTAAAGATTCTTAATAACTTAAAAAAAGCAAATATTGAGTACAGACTCATAACTGGTGGTAGTTTTTTAAAACATAAAGTAAAAAAATATTTTAAATATAGTGTTTATAAAAATACAAATAAAGCAGACTATTTACATGATTATGGTTTTTTTGTTGGTAATCATCCACGTGATTTAAAAAAAGAAATCCTTTATTTAAAAAATGTACTAGATAAAATAAAAATATGAAAAAAATATTAATAACTGGTGGAGCTGGTTATATTGGCTCTTTGCTATGTGAATATTTCTTAAATTCAAATTTTGATGTTACAGTTGTTGATAATTTTAATTTTTCACAAAACTCTCTAAATTCGTATTATTATAAAAAAAATTTTAAAGTTTTTAAACAAGATGTCAGAGATATTGAAAAAATAAGACCTCTCATATCTAAAAATGATATAATAATTCCACTAGCATCTCTTGTGGGTGCTCCTCTTTGTGATCTAAAAAAAAAAGAGGCTGAAGATATAAATTTATCATCAATTATAGATATGATTAAAATTATGTCCAAAGATCAATATATTATATACCCAACAACTAATAGTGGATATGGTGTGGGTGAAAAAAATAAATTTTGTACAGAAGAAACAAAGCTTAACCCAATTTCTTTATATGGAAAAACAAAAGTTAATGCAGAGAATTATATTACAGAAAATTTTGAAAACTCTACCAGATTTAGACTTGCAACTGTTTTTGGGTGCTCACCAAGAATGAGATTAGATTTGTTAGTTAATGACTTTGTATATAGAGCAGTAAAAGACAAGTTTATTGTTTTATTTGAGGCCAACTTCAAGAGAAATTATATTCATATTAGGGATGTATGTAATGCTTTTATGTTTTCCATAGATAATCATCAAAAAGTTAAGGGTGAAACTTTTAATTTAGGTTTAAGCAATGCTAATTTTTCAAAGAAAGAATTATGTGAAAAGATAAAAAAAATTGTAGGTGATTTTGAAATTGTTCAATCAGAAATAGGCAAAGATATTGATAAAAGAGACTACATAGTATCAAACGAAAAAATTGAAAAAAAAGGATTTAAACCTATATTTAGTTTAGAAGATGGTATTAAGGAATTAGTGAAGCTTTACAGTTTTTTAATACCTGATAAATCAATGAGAAATATATAATTTTCTGATAACTTGAACTAATTTTTTTTTTAAATAAATCTAAATAAATAAATTAGAGTCTTATTTAAATTTGATAGATAATAAAGTGTTTATTTTCTGCAACTTTTTTTAATTTTAAAATAGAGTTATTTGGGACAATTATATAATCAATATCATAATTTAATTTTATTTGGTCCCACTCATGTGTTTCTTTACCAGGAAAACATACATAGTTTATAAAATCATGAAAATCATTTTGTCTTAAAAAATCTATATTTTTAGCTTCTTTAATGCAAAAAATATCTATATCAGATTTATTATTTAAATTTTTTACTTTTACAGTTGCGTCAGGTATAATCCATGTGATTTCACTGTAGTAAAGTGTATCTAATTTTCCATAAATATTACCACCAAATAAAACTACTTTTTTAGAATTTATATTTCTTAATAATTCAAAATTTGAGCTATTTTTTTGGTAGTTTGTTTTGTGAAGATCGAAGATTAAATAAAATAAAATAGATAAGATCAATAAAAACTCAAAGAAACTGTGGTTTATTTTAAAAGAAAAATGCTCAATGTAACTAGTTTTAATAAGATTTTTATGTGTAGAGTAAAAATATAAAATTATTGATGAAACACAAATGAACCAAATAATGATACTGTAATATTTAATATAAGAACCATAGAAACCTAAATTTGAAAAATCTCTTTCACTAAAAATTATCAATCCCAATGAAAGAAATGACAATGATATTTTATAATATAATGAGATAAATCTATTATCTTTAAATTCTAAACAAACTTTAAAAAAAAATGATAAAGACAAAACTATAAATGAAACATTATTTATATTTAGAAATCTGTTAGCAGATACTCTATCTAATTTAGTTGCAAGAAACTCACTGTAATAAAAAGCTTTACTAAAGATTATATCAGTGGAAAATAAAAATATATAAATTAAAAAAGTGCTAAAAAAAATTGGAATTAAATATTTTTTAAAATCGCTACTCTTTTTTCTAAAAGTTACAAATAAAATTAATAATAAAATTTCATAAAAAATTAACTTAATTATAAAAAAAGATAATTCTTTATAGTCTTTATAATTATCTAGGTGAATTCTATGACCCTCTCTTATTTTCTTATCTTGATCAGTTAATGCAAAATCTTTTTCATAGCTTCTTATATTTTTATCATGTTGTTGATTATTAAATTTAATCGTAAATTCACTTATGTTTTTTGAAAAGTTATCAAAAATACCTTCTTTTTTTGAACCTATTGAAAAAACAAATGTAAGAGAAATAAATACAATTATTATTATAAAAAGTTTAGTTAAATTAATTTTATATTCTTTAAAAAAGAAAATTTTTGCTAAAATTAATAAGAATATATTGAATATTCCCCATGCCGCATGAAAAAAAATATTTATTGCAAGTATGACAAAACTACTTGATGTATTTTTGTTTATAAACAAAGCATATGATAGTAATGTTAAATACATACCAACTTGACCTAGATAATAAAAATGAGATGGATAATATATTCCATATAAATTTGTATTTATAAACTTATGATTTAAAAGAATTAGGATAATTAAAATTGAATAATAATTAGATTTAGTAATTAATTTAGATAAATAAAATAGGGAAATCATTGATATAAAAACATTTAGAGACTGCCATATTTGATGAATTATTATTTTATTAATACCAAGTTTAAATAATGAATGAGGTAATGAAATCTGTAAAGTCGGGTCTCCTGATACAGCACTAGACCAATGATGAAAGTAATCAATATCGAATTTTTGATACAAAATGTAAGCTAATGTTACATTTTCTTGAGGGCTTGGATTGATAAAAAAACCATATAAAAGTGAAAATAATAGTATGCCAATACCTATTTGAAATGTACTAAAATTATCTATAAAAGAATTATGTGATTTGATATTCAATTATACGTCTCGTATAGTCTAATGTTAATTAAAGAGAATATTTTAAACATAAATATATTATTTAAATTATGAAATTATTATCAATTGTTTTATCTTTTCGAAATGAGGAGAAAAATATTCCATTAATTGTACATAGCATAGTTGCAAATATGAAAAAAGTTGAAAATTGGAATTATGAAATTATTTTTGTTAATGATGCATCTGATGATAATTCTGAAGTTGAGATATTAAAATTACAAAAGTTTTTTAATATAAAATTGATTAATATGTCTAGAAATTTTGGAATTTCCGCATGTGTTATTGCTGGTTTTAGATATTCTAAAGGTGATGCTTTAATATATATGGATACAGATATGCAAGATCCTCCTGAAATTATTCCTGATTTAATTAAAAAATATGAAAGTGGTTTTGAAGTTGTACATACTAGAAGAGTAGAAAGACTTGGTGAACCAATCGCTAAGTTAAGATTAACCAAATTTGCTTACAAAATAATTAATTATCTTTCTGATATTAAGCTTCCAATAGAGTCTGGTGATTTTAAGCTGATATCCAAAAAGGCTGTTGAACATATCCTGAAGATGAATGAAAAAGACCCTTATATAAGAGGTTTATCAGTATGGGTTGGGTTTAACCAAAGTTTTTATGATTATGTGAGACAGCCTAGAGCTATAGGAAAATCAAAATTTAATTTTTTTTCAAAAAATCCATATTTAGAATTCTTAAGAGCAATAACTTCGTTTAGCTCAAAGCCATTATACTTTGGAGTATTTATTGGAATTATCACAATTTTAATTTCTTTAATTTTAATTTTCTATTCATTTATAATTAAACTTTTTAATATGTCAGTAACAGGAATTCCTTCTGTATTAATAGCAATTTCTTTCTTTTCAGGAATTATATTAATTAAATTAGGAATAATAAGCTTGTATTTAAAAAGAATATTTGATCAGACAAAAAACAGGCCAGAATATATTATAAAGGATATTAAAGAAAATAAAGATAATGATTAAACTGATTATATTTAATTATCAGATTCAGTTAAATTTAATCAAAATTTTGAAATGAAAGTTGACGATATCGTTATATTAGTTGGCGGTAAGGGAAAAAGGATTAACAAAATCACAAAAAAAGTACCAAAGCCATTAATTAAAATTGGAAACAAACCTTTTCTTGAACAAATAATTTCTAAAGTTATTAAATATAATTTTAAAAAAATATATTTACTTTGTTCATATAAAAAAAATTTTTTTATAAAGAAATATCATAATAAAAAGATCCACAATTCAAAGGTTTTCTGTGTTGATGAAGGTCAAAGTAAAGATACAGGTGGTGCACTTTATAATTTAACAAATAAAATAAAAAAAAATTTTATATTAATGAATGGAGATACATTTTTTGATATAAGTTTCAAAGAACTTATCTCTTTTGATTTAAAAAATTATTTAGGACTAATAGCACTAACAGAATCAAAAAAATTAATTAATAATAAAAAGCTTAATCAAATTGGATTAAATCAAAAAAAAGAAATTTTTTTTACTAAAAATAAATCTAGTTTAGCTAGTGGTGGAATCTATTTATTTAGTCCAAAAATATTTAAATTTATAGAAAATAAAAAAACATCATTAGAAAATGATATTTTGAAAAAATTGATTGATAAAAAAAAAATAAAAGGAAATTTTTTTAAAGAAAAATTAATTGATATTGGCTCTTATAAACAGCTTAATTTTTTAAAAAAAAAAAATAATTTTATTAAAAATAAAGCTTTTTTTTTAGATAGAGATGGAGTTATTAATATCGATAATGGTTATATATATAAATTATCTCAATTCAAATTTTTACCAGGTATTAAGAGAGCAATTAATTTATTAAATAAAAAAAATTTTCTTGTAATTATTGTTACTAATCAAGCTTCAATTGGAAAAGGCTTAATGTCTGAGATTAAATTAAAAAATATTCATAATAAAATGAAACAAGATATTTATAGATACAAATCCTCATCTATTGATGATATTTATTATGCTCCATATTATAAGTTTTCAAAAAAAAAGAAATATAGATTAAACAAAAATGATAGAAAACCCAATATAGGCATGTTTTTGAAAGCTATAGATAAATGGAATATTGATTTGAGCAAAAGTTATTTTATAGGAGATAAAAATACTGATGAAAAAGCATCATTAAAAGCAGGTATAAGATTTTATTATAAACAAAATATTTCTCTATATAGTCAAGTTAAAAAAATAATTTTATGAGTAAAAAAATAATAGACCATTACAATGAAAGTTTAAGAGTATTTAATGAAATCTATAAAGATTTAGATAAAGTTGAAAATATTTCAAATTTTTTAATTAATAAGATAAAGAAGAAACACAAAATTTTTGTTTATGGCAATGGGGGGTCATTTTCTGATAGCTCTCACTTTGTTGGAGAATTAACTTCAACTTATAAGAATGTAAAAAGAAAACCTCTCCCTTTTATTTTGCTAGGTTCTAATATGGCTTCAGTCACTGCTTGGTCAAACGATTTCAATTTTAATGATTATATAACAAGAGAATTTTCTGGTTATGCACAGAATGGTGATGTTTTGTTTTTATTAACTACAAGTGGTGGAAATATTAAAAACAAACAATCTATAAATCTTATTAAATTAGCTAAATATTGTAAAAAAAATAAGATTTATTTGATTTCTTTTTTAGGTAAAGGTGGAGGAGAATTAATAAAATATTCAAATAAATATATATTAGTTAATTCAAAAAATACTGGATCAATACAAGAGGCACATAAAATGTTATTACATTCAATTTGTTCATATTTAGATAATTCTTTTTAATGATAATTTGCAAGACACCTTTTAGAATTTCTTTATTTGGTGGAGGTACTGATTTTCCTAAATATTATTTAAACAACGGAGGATGTGTAATAGGTGGTGCAATTGATAAATATTCTTATGTTACAGCAAGGTATTTGCCAACTGTTTTTAACTATAAACATAAAATTGTTTGGTCAAAAAATGAAACTGTTAATAGTATAAATGAAATATACAATCCTCCTGTAAGAGCAATATTTAAAAAATTACAAATTCAAAAAGGTTTGGAAATTCATTATCAAGGAGATTTGCAAAAGAATTCTGGACTTGGCACAAGCTCTTCATTTTGTGTTGGTTTAATCAATTCTATTAATTGTTTATACAAAAAAAAGATTTCAAAAAAAGAATTAGCTTTAGAGGCAACTTATATTGAACAAAAAATGCTTAAAGAAAACTGTGGTTCTCAAGATCAGATATTTGCATCTTATGGAGGTTTTAATTTTATAAATTTTAAAAAAAACGGTGATTTTAAAGTTAATAGATTAAAAATTTCTAATAATAATTTATCAAAATTAAATAATAATTTTTTTTTAATTTATACAGGAATTCGTAGATTTTCAAATAATGTTGAAAAAGATAAAGTTCTTAATTTAAATAAAAATTTAAAGATATTAGATCAAATTAAGGAAATGACTTTATTTTTTAAAAAAATTTTAAATAATAGTTCAATTGATGAAGTAGGTGAAATGCTAGATGAGTATTGGCACTTAAAAAAATCTCTTTCCAAAAAAGTTACTAACAATCGTATAAATGAAATTTATGATATAGTTTTGAAAAGTGGAGCTAGTGGAGGTAAAATAATTGGATCAGGTGGTGGAGGTTTTATTTTAGTATACTGTAAGAAAAAATTTCAAGCAAATTTGATTAAAAATCTTAATAAATTACCTATAGTTAAGTTTAAATTTGTTAATGAGGGCAGTAAAATTATATCTAAAAATTAAATCCTTCTCTTAATTTTATGTAAAATTATTAAATTTCATAATTTTTTTAGAATTTCTTTTTAAAGCAATTTTTTATGTTAAAAATTTTATCTTTAGAAAAGTCAGTCTTGAAAATAAATAAAGACTAAAAAATATGTGAAGTAGTAAAATCTGTTGTTGCGTTGTTGAAATTTTATATAGGAATAAAATACTTTGTTAATTTTAAACTCTTTAACAAAATAAACTAAGCACTTCTGTAGAGTTTGGTCATCACAAATTCTTTGTGACCTAAAGCCTCTGCACAAGTTAATCTTCCGTTAGCTACCCTTAGAGTTGATTTAAT
>MDTG01438851.1_pt1 | contig 12181 bp, 10 predicted proteins | sample 811421 | NCBI WGS metagenome assembly MDTG01 (sample SAMN05326645, study PRJNA326480) | marine metagenome | isolation source: seawater | place: Pacific Ocean: South East | collected 2011
TATTTTTATCAAAATTTATGAAATAATCTTCTTCAGTATTCTTTACATTAATATTTAGTGTCCACTCATTAAATTTTTCCGTGTGTGCTTTATTTATAGAGTTTAATAAAGACAGCTTTAGTAGTTCATCTAAATCAATATTTGAAAAATTGTATTTTTTATAAAAATTATCAAAAGAAAAGTTTTTTTCTGGATTCTTAAAATACCTTCTATCATTTTCAGATGAGTTTTGGTTAAATTCATAACCTTTATCAGTAAATATTAAAGTATCTTTTTCATAAAGAGACACACAATCAACACCATTTTCATTTAATTTTTTAGCAAATAAGTCTTTATGCATAAAGTTTTCATTATGAATATTGAGAAATTCTTCTTGCCTAGGGCCTATAAGCATAAAATCTGATGAGTGAGGAGAAGTTAATTTAGGTTTTAAATTTTTAAAAAAATTCAATAAATATTCAAATCTTTTTTGTGACCTCAAATTTGATAGTGAAGATTTTTCTTCAAGACTTAAATTGTCATAACATAGAGGGTAATCATCTGCAAAGCCATTAAATGGAAACATAACTAGATCTAATTCATATGGAAAGTGTTTCTTAAATAAATCAATATTGTATGGAGAGTTATCACCCAAGAGAACATATTTGCCTTTTAATTCTTTACTTTCTATTTCAATTAAAACTCCGGTATCAATTGCAATCTTATTTTCATCTTCTTCAGAAATATCTTGTTCTAATCCAAAATCATTAAGAGGTGGAATAACTGTTATAAAAAAATTTTTAAATAATTCTAATTTTTTCATCGGTTTTAGCATTGTTATTTTATTAAAACCAAGATTGGAAATTTGTTTTTTTAAAATATGATTAGGGTAGATATCGGGAATTACAATTAATGATTCTTTATCAAGTAATTCAAGTGTTTTTGGATCACAATGGTCTTGATGTATATGAGAAACATAACAAAATTTTGAGTCTTTTATAAAACTATTTACATTTGTCGGTGTAGGAAATGGAGCCCAAGTATCTAGATAAAGATTACCTATGGCCCAAGGATCAAAAAGAAAATTATTGTTGTTATATCTAATTGAGGTAAAGGCATTGTTTATGACCCTAAATTCGACATTTTTATCCATTCAAATTAGATATCAAGATTTTTCATAAAATCAAATAAAAAATTATTTAGAGACTCAAAGGATTTTAAAAAATGAATTTTATTATTTATATAATTTGATTTTAACAACATACCTGAAGGATCATAATAAGCAGATTTAATATTTAAATTATCAGCGTAAATTGATGGAGAAGACCATGGAATTGAAATTGTTAACTTAGAATTCTTAATCAACTCAATAATATTTACCTCATAAATGACTTTAAAGTAAATATTTTTTTTACTGATTAAATTTATAAGATTAGAGTATCTTTCATCAATATATATAGATTTAGATTTTGATTTTAAATAAATCATTATTGGATGTTTTAATGTTGAGTTGATATCTGTAATAATTTTAACAATATCTTTTAAAAATTTTTTTGAATTTTGGTATGAATGATATTCATCAATCTGACTAAAATGTAAAGTAGTTAAGATTTTTGGTGGAACATCAAATAAAACAATATAATTTGCGTGTTTATCAATAAATTTAAAATCAATAAATCTATTAACTAAATATTTAAATTTAAAAAAACTTGAATTTTTAAAAATATTAAACTTATTATAGTAGTCAACAAATTCATTAGAAAAAATAATATTTTTTTTAGAGTTTATATTTTTAAATGAAATAAAAGCAATATTATCTATAAATTCATCAGATGTATAAAGGGGCATTATATTTTGCGAATACCAATACATGTAATTGTGATCATTAAGTTTATCTAATTTTTGTAATCTAAAATCAGAAACTGATGTCATTGATAGAATTAAAAATTTATTTTTAATTAAGAAATTTGTAATTAGATAATTAATATAATCTGGTAAAAAAATAAAATTATTATTTTCTTTGATAGCATCAATCAAAAACAGGAAAGATCTATTAATTGAAAAAAAGATTTTTAACTTATCTTTGACCTTTAAAAATTTAAAAAAAGATCTATATATGTTTTTTACAAAATACATATTTGTATGTTTAAAATTAATATTATTTTTAATTATGATCTGAGTTGTTAATGGATTAAAATCAAAGTCTAAACCATCTAAAACCTCTAGAAAATTCTTTGAAAATGAATGTATATTATTTTCATTGATATCAAAATTTTCGTAAACAAAAACAAACTTATCATATTTTTTTTTTTTAAAAGAAAAACTAGTGATTAATAAAAAAATTATTTCTAAATATCTATATAGATAGTTGAAAAATTTTTTTAGTATGAAATTAAATTTTAGGGTAACTATCTTTTTTTTTAGGTTAACATTAAAAAATTTATTTTCTATTTTTTGACCTATTTTATTTTTATTTATAAAATTATTTGAAACAATACTTTCTGTTAATATAATAAATTCTTGGATATATCTGTTTTTTAATGTTTTTTCGTCAAAATATTTATTATTTTTTATATTTAAAATCTTTAAAACACCATTTGTAAAATTTTCATAGTGTGAGAAGAATATGATAGATTTATTTTTTTCTTGCATACACTTCCATTGAGTTTTTATAAAAAGCATAATTTCTTTTTAAACCTATAAAATTTAAAAGGAAAAAAAAGTGATCCCAAAATAAATTTGAGTATGGTGTTTTGATATATGGATATTCTATTTTTAGAATTTCCATCTCAAAATTTTTCAAAATTCTTTCTAAATCAATATCGCTGGGTAAATAGTATGTAGAATAATCATCAATCATGGGTAATGTCTTATTGATTTTATAAAAAATTGAATTGCTGTTTGGAGTTGCTAAGAATATTAATATTCCTTTTTTTTTTAAATAACTTATTGATTTTTTAATATGCTCAAATGGAGTATCAATAAGCTGAATTGAGCCTCTAAATATAATTAGATCAAATTTGATCTCTTTAAAAAAATCTATTTTTTTAGAGCAATTAATTGTTTTTCTCTTTAAAACTTTTAAAGCGTAATCTGAAATTTCAAGTCCATTTTTTGAAAAATTGTTATCAAAATTTTCTAAAAAGGATCCATCTCCACAGCCAATATCTAAAATATTATATTTTTTTTTTTTATTATAATTTAATATTTTATATATTCTTTTTACTTCTTGTTTATACATTACTTGTCTAAAATTTGATGTAATCTCTCTATCTTTGAAGTATTGTTTATTAAAAATCGTCAATTTTAATAACACCATTTCTTTTTAGAATTTTTATTAGTTCATTTATTTTAAAAATTGACATGTCTAATAAATTTGCGATATCTAAATTACTATTAATACCATCGCAATATGTTAAAACATCCATTAAATCTTTAGAGTTTTCATTAATATATATATTTTCATATCTTTCAGGTCTTAAATTTCTTTTGCTCATGAAAGGTTCACAAAGAATAATGGACTTAGGTCTGCAAAGTGACTCTATAGCTTCTATTATATTTGTATATATATCAAATGAACCTTGGAAGCCTTGAGGTGAAATAAAATTTAAATTATCATCAGAGTTATGATATTCAGGATATTCAGCATATTTAGATCTCATCACACTCACAAAAGGTAAATCAACTCCTGGTGAAGAGTATTGCCTTTCATCACTACCTCTAAATTTAAAATCATAAGTCTTATATTTAATTTTTTTATCTTTTAAAACGTGTAAAGCTATTTCTTCCGCAATAGTATTTTTATATTTAGGTTTAAGAAATGAGTATGAGTTGTCATCTCCTACACATGTAATATTGTACCCAGCTATGACATTTTTTTTTAAAACTTTTAAATTTTTAGATACATAGGCAATTGAACCAATAGTCTCAGGAACAAATGTAAATCTATAGCTGAAGTTAGTATATTTTTTATTTTCTAAATATTTCATTAAGAAAGCACATAATGAGGGTCCAGAAACTTCATTGTTAGCAAGTGATGGGTGGCAAATATATGTTGAAAAAAAAATCTCTTTTTTAAATTTGCCTTTAAAAAGCTTTTCTCCATAAGTAAGAGAACCCTTTTTGAGTGAAGAGTTTATAAAAACTTTATATTTACTTTTTTTATCAAGTTTTTTTAATTGATTATACTTTAAACAAAATCCCCAGTCTCTTTTATAATAAGATATTACGTAGGGAATAGAATTGGGTCTTGTTTTTAAAAAGTATAATTTTTTCTTTAATTCACTATATTTTATATCTGCATTAACTGGTATTGAATAACCAACAACATGAAGATTATTTTCTGTGAAATCAATTATTTTTTTTCCACTAGAGTCTTTTATCCATGCATCCTTTATATTCCATTCAAATGGTATTGACCAATCAAAACACTTTGTTCCAGTAGGTATTTCAAATAATTTTAGTTTGCATACTTGAGAAATTAATTTAAGTGTTTTTCTATTTCCTTCACCAGTAATACTTCTACAAATTGGAAAAATTTTTTTTGCAAAATTGTAAATTTTAAAACCATCTATCATTTTTTTAATTCATAAACCATGGCTATCTCATTTTTATTAATATTATTAAAAAAATTGTTACAGTTATTTGTAATTGAAATAAATTTTTCTTTTTCATAAGCTCTAATAGCAGGTTTATTTTTACTACTTACTTTTAAACATATATTACATATATTATAATTCTCACATAAAATTTTTTTTGACTCATAAAATATTTTTGAGAATAAACCTTTACCTCTAAAGCTTTTCAAACCAATAAAAACACCTAATACGGCATATTTATTTTTTATACTTATTGGATCATATTTTATATTACCAATATGAATATTAGTTCCTTTCTCAAATATACCAAGGAGTAAAGATTTTTTATTATTATAAATTGAAATATAATTTCTTAGATCATCAATATTTATTTCTTTTTTCTTAGAATATTCAATATAAATAGATTTATTTTCTTCATCAAACCAACTTAAATAATTTTCATTTGCATCCTCTGTTTTCAATTTTCTTAGATAAATATTATTAACTGGCAATTATTTTAAATTTCTAAAATTTGTTGGTGAACCTTTGTATACTTTTCTAATAGTTTTTTTTCCAAGAATTTTTCTTAAATACTTAGGTTCTAAACCATTTGCGGGTCTAATTATTTGAATATCATTTTCTGTAATTTTATGATTTGCATCAAGATCTCTTATAAAGTAAATCGATCTCCTATGTTTTAAAGATTTCTTTTCTTCATGACTTGATGGTCCGTATGTTATTTTACCCATAGCCTTCCATGCTATATTGCTTTCTACAACTAATTGCTTAAATTCATGTGGTTCAAGAGAAAACGCACTATCTACAGAATTGTCTTTTCTAGATAGTGTTATATGCTTTTCAATAATAGATGCTCCATGCACTATTGATGAAATAGAGGCTCCTATTCCTAATGTATGATCTGATAATCCTATCTCACATTTGAATTTTTTTCTTAGATCAGAAATTGTTCTCAAGTTTGAATTGACAGGATTTGCAGGGTAAGTGCTTGTGCACTTTAAAAATGCAAAATTACTATGCTTATTTTTTTTAAATAAATTATATATCTCTTTTAATTCCTTCAAACTTGCCATACCAGTTGATACGATTATTGGCTTTTTTGTGGATATGGCTAATTCTATAAGAGGATAATGGTTATTTTCAAATGATGCAATCTTGTAACATGGGCAATCAAGTTTTTCTAGAAGATCAATTGATGTTTCATCAAAAACACTACTAAAAATTAAAATCTTTTTTTCTTTAGCATAATCAAATATATCTTTGTGCCATTCCCATGGAGTATGTGCCTTATCATAGAGATCATATAAATTTGATCCATTCCATAAACTTTTTTTATTAGAAATTTTAAATTCTTTTCTTTTTGAATTTATAGTTATTGTATTTGGTTTATATGTCTGAATTTTCACAGCGTCTGCATTACTATATTTAGCAGCATCTATTAATTTCATTAATTTTTTAAAGTTTTTATCATGGTTTCCTGAAATTTCTGCAATTACAAATGGGTTTTGGCTCATTCCTATTCTTCTATTATTAATTTTCACTAATTCATCCTCCTGAACGTTGTTTGAGCTACTTTATACTTAAGTAATTTATCAATTTCATTTTCAGTTTTAATTTTTTTTAATTTTTGAAAAATTTTATCTAAAGCTTTTTTATAAACTTTGAAATGATAGTCAGTGTGGCAAGCAGAGCTAAAAAAACCATTAGACGCTAGAATATTAGATTTTAACATTTCCTGTGTTAGAAAAGTTTTAAATTTATCATTAAATTTTGATTTAAATGTTAAGATACTCAAACTGGTAATACCCGAAATTTCTATATCTAAAGAATGTTTATTACTTAGATCATTCCAAATTTTTCTAATTTTATTTCCATTTTTTATAACTTTAGAGTGACTTTTTTCTTTTTTCATTATTTCGATAGTTTTGAGAGCAGCACAATAACCAGATCTTTCAGTCCAAAATGTACTGCTTATAAATGTTTTATCAGAGCAATTCATAATCTTTTTTTTTCCAACCACAGCTGTTATTGGGTGGCCATTACCCAATGCTTTGCCATATACAACGATATCTGGATTTACGTTAATTAATTTATGAAGACCTCCCAAACACTCTCTAAAACCAGTTGTACATTCATCAAAAATTAAAACTATTTTATTTTTATTACAAAATGATCTAATTTTTTTTAAATATTTAACATCAGGTTTTGTTGATCTGCAAACTTCCATTTTAACAATTCCAAATTTTTCTTTTTTATATAATTCTTTAAATTGTTCATAGTTTCCATAAATAAATGGAAAAGTAGTGTTTTTTAAAAATTCAGGAACGCCTTTGAATTTTAGATCACGCATTAGGTGACTATCTAAATTATCATTTTTATTTAAAGCAGCTGAAAGATACCAGTCATGCCATCCATGATATCCGCAAATTGCAACTTTATTAGATTTTGCAAAAGATCTTGCAATTCTTATTGCTATTACATTCGCTTCACCACCAGATCTAGCAAATTTGACCATACCCGCCCAATTATGTAAGTCTAAAAGTCTATTAGCTAATAAATATTCTTCATAACTATTTAAAGTAGACATATTCCCATTTTTAATGCCTTTCGTAACAAAAGAGGTGACTTCTCTCCTATCATAGCCCAAAACACAAGCTCCAACACTCATGTTGCTCATGTCAATATATTTTTTGTTGTTAAGATCCCAAATATAAACTCCTTTAGCTTTCTTATAATATGTTGGCCACCCTTCAGGTAAATAAAGATCAGGATTTTTAGAAAATAATGAGTTCCCTCCCAAAATTTTACTTTTGGCATCAAGCCATATTTTATGAGGGTTTTTTACTTTATTCATTTTTCATTAGTGCTATTAAATTTTTATTTTTTTTTAAAAATTTAATAATTTTTTTTACTGGAAATTCTGGATAATATTTTGAAAATTCTTTATATACTTTTCTTGCAATAATTAAATCCTCTGGATAATCAACAGTTAATCTATATTTCATTGAGTCATTTATATCTGAAAGATGGTTGTAAACATTAAATTTATTTAAATTTTCTCTAATATATAAAGAACATAGCTCTGATCTGTGTTTTGATTTTCCATATTTATGTGAGTCAATCAATGCATCCAGCCTGATTATTTCAAATCCTAGGCCGTCCATTAAATCGGTGTAAAATGTTGCATCATAGTTATTAGATAAATGTTTCTTCCATAACTTTGAGAGAAATCTTGTATCAATATAAGGGCATTCAGTAGTAATTCTAAATATATCTGTAGCAGAGGTTTTTTTTGCACATTTTATTAATCTAGATAAAACATCTTTATCATCTCCTAGGATAAACTTAACATTCAGTTTACGGGAAATCTCTTTGTAAATGATATTTTCTTTTTTGTTTGAAATACCAAGACAAATTTCACTAATTTCTTTTTTTTTTTTTAATAAATCGATAATTGTATTAAGAATAGTAATTTCTTTATTACCAGATAAACTTTGCAAAGGTTTAGCATATAATCTTGAACTTCCATTTCTACACGCTAAAGCTGCAACCAATTTTCTATTTTTCATTTTTTTTTAAATATTTGTTTAGTAACTTAGTATCTTTTTTTAAATTTCTAGTTAACTTTTTACCTAAAATATCGTCAATACTATCGAAGTCTGTAGCAGAATTAGTTCTCTTAAGGCTAATATCACTTAACTTTAATATTTTATTTTTTTTAATATTTCTACTAGAAACAAAATCTTTTCTTACATTAATCCTATAATTTTTTTCATTATTAGACATCCCAAAAAATTCTGAATTTTTTGAATTATATAATTTAGGTAATATATTTATAGATTGTATATAAGATTTAAATTCATATAGATCTAAAGCAGACTCACTATCCTCCAGTTTCATTTTTTTATCAACTGTAAAATGTTTTTCAAAAACACTATATCCTAGTGAAAAAGCAGCTGAAGATATAGCAATAGTTTCGTTAAGTGATCCATCGTGATGATCTGCAAATGAAAAACTAACTTTTTTTTCTTTTAATAAATTAGAAATATAAATTATTCTGTTTAATTGATTTTCTGATAATTTTGTTGGGTAGCCTTGAAATCCGACCTGAACAACTAAATCTTTTACATTATCTAAATATTTTAAGGATTTTATAATTTCACTACTAGTGCCACCTCCAACTGATAAAATAACTTTTTTTTCTTCAAGTTTATTAATTTTTTTTAAAAGATTAGTATTATTTAAATCTGTGCTGTGAATTTTAATAATTTTAACACCCAATTCATTTGAATATTTAAGGCTTTTTGATCCAAATATATCAAAACAAATTTGGACGTTTAGTTTATCAGAAAATGAAATTATCTCTTTCCAGCTATTGTATGGCATCTCTAAGCTTTTAAAGAGTTTATAATATTTATACTTGGGGATAGCTAATTCATCAGCAAAAACTAATTGAAATTTTAAATATTTTACTCCAATTAGCGAAGCTTTTTTTATTAAAAATTTACATAAATTTTTATCACCATTGTAGCCTTGAGCAACTTCAGCAATGATAATTGGTTTTTTATTTATTTTAAGGCCCATGTGCTTGGATTTATGAGTTTATCATCATTAGAAGATATGCTAATTGGAAATCTATAATTCTGTTTGAATTCGTGACGTGTAAAACTTTTAAATTGATCAAAATTATCAAATCCTAAAATAGCTTTATATGCCCAAGATTGCCTAAGTGCAAGATCAATACAAGCACTATAAGGATCTATTTTTTTAACTTTTAAATATTCATTAAATTTAATAAATAACTTTTTATATTTTGGAAATAATTTAATTTGTTTTTTTTTATCCATTAATAAAAGACCTTGTAGAAATATTGACCTAATACTTACTTTACATCTTTTTTTACGATATAGATCTATCAATTCTTTTTTCGCAAACCTTCTATCAAAAAGGTTAAAAGGAACTTGGATTTCATCAATTTCAAGTATAGTTGATAAATTAATAAATTCCTCTGGAGAGTAAATTGATATACCAAAGTTATGAAAATATTCGTCCTTAATTGATCTAAAATAAAAGTTTATCTTTTTTAATTGAGTTAAATTCAGTGACTTAGGATTATGTACAAGAATTGTATCAATATACTTTAATTTATTTTTTTTTAAAAAATCAATGATTTTTTTTTTGATATTGACTAATTGTAAATCAATATCTGAATTTTCAAAAAAAACTTTTGTTGTAATCTTAAAATTTCTAATATCAATTTGACTTAATTTTTTATGCGCATCACCATACTTAAAAGCTGTGTCAATATTATTAATACCTTTTTCATATGCTAAATCCAAAATTTTTTTAAAATCTTTTACTCTAATTTTTTTGGATCGATTTGATATACCATAAGATGAGCCTAGTTGAGCGGTGCCAATTGAAATAATCAAATGAGAATGTCTTTTATAATTCTAATTATTTTATCTTGATCTTTTTTTGTAAGACCATAATAAATAGGTAATGATAAACATTGGTCATAGTATTTTTTAGATTTGTTTAAACCTTTCATGCCTAACCCTTTTTTTTGGATATAAGGATGTATTGGAAGAGGTATATAATGGACCTGAGAACCTATATTTCTAGATGATAAAATCTGCATAAATGTTGTTCTATCAATATTTGCTTTTCTGAAATCAATCATGACAATATAAAGATGATTACTGCTTTTATCTCTTTTTTTATATTGTAAGATTTTTAATTTTTTAATGTTCGATAGATGATTATCATAATATTCTGCTATTTTTTTTCTTTTAATAAGAAATTTTTCTATTTTCTTTAATTGCGAAATGGCTAATGAACATTGTATATCTGTAATTCTGCAATGCCTTCCTAGTGTTAACATCTCATAATACCATGGTTTAGCTATGTATGTTTCCTGCGAGTCTTTGTTATTAAAAAATTTATCATCATTTTTATTAATGCCATGAGATCTTAATCTTAAAAGTTTTCTGTATAATTTTTCATCATTTGTATTTATTAATCCACCTTCCCCAGCTGCTATTGTCTTTACAGGGTGAAGTGAGAACACTGAAGCGTGTGAATATTTACAGCTACCTACTTTTTCTCCAGTGATATATCTTGCTCCAAGTGCATGCGCTGAGTCTTCAAGTAAAAATATTTTATTTTTATTGCAATATTCAAATAATTTTTTTATTTGTGAGGCATATCCACCAAAATGAACATAAATTACAACTTTTATATTTTTATTTAATTTTAGCTTTTCTATGATTTTATTTGGATCTAAACAGGCTGTATTTAAATTAATATCTGTGAGTATTAAATTTAAATTATTATGAAAAGCGGCAGCTGCCGTAGAAACAAATGTTATTGGGCTTGTTAAAATGCAATCTTTGCTATTCAAATTGAGAGATTTGATTACAAGATCAAGACCGTCAGAACAATTTGAGACCGCTATGCAAAATTTAGAATTTACGTAGTGTTTCACATTATTTTCCAATTCTATAATTTGATCGCCCTGTGTTAAGTTTTTATTTAAAATGATATTAGATACAGAATTTACATCTTTAATGTCTGTATGATGTTTACCATAAGGTACATAATTCTTTAAAGGTTTATAATTTTCTACAATATAAAAAAACTTTAATTGAGAAACTAATGAAGGTATTTTACAGTTAGTTAATTTAATTAATTTTGAATTATCTAATGCCATATTTTTTGGTCGTTGAACTAAATCATACTTTATAGTGTTGAATTTATCTTTAATTATCTTGTTATTATTTATTTTAAAAACATTACATACTAAGTTTGCAAATTGAAATTTAGATATCTTTTCATTACTGGAAATATTAAAGGTTCCTGTATGTCTCTCATTAATTAGTTGCATAATAATGGGTATTAATATTCTTGAATAAATTGGTGTAAAATAAATATTATTAAATGCTTTAAATTTTTTTTTGTTTAGCGCAATATTTAATATTTTTTTTATAAGTTGATTATTATTTGAATTGTCACTAAAAAAGTTAGTTCTTATTATTAAATAATCTGAAGTATTTTTTTTTATAAAATTTTCTAATTTTAATTTAAAATATGCATAATTATTTAAAGCTTCAACATCATCACTTTCTCCTATGAAACTTTTATTTTTTGAAGAAAAATGATCTGTAGAAATATTTACAAAGAAAACTTTATATTTTTTGCATAGATATATATATGTTTTAATTTTTTCAAAATTTATTTTTTTACAATTTTCATAATCTTTTTCACAAAGTTCAATATTAGTAATAGCTAGTGTATTTATGAATAATTTTGGTTTAATTTTTTTAAAGTATTTTTCAAGATTTTGATCAGACATATTAAAATTTAAAATATTTGAACTATCTAAATTTTTTTTTCTTGTGATACCGAAAAATTCAAATTGATTTTTGTATAAATTTATCCAATTTCTGGCTAAATTACCTGATGCACCACTGATAAATATAGGGTCTTTATTGTTTAACTTTTGCAATGACAATGCCAACACCGAGAGTTAATTTAGAGGGAAAAGTATCTATAACTTCAATAATTTCGAAACCGTACTTGTAAAGGTTTTTGTATGCAAGGTTAAA
>MDTG01179634.1_pt1 | contig 12180 bp, 5 predicted proteins | sample 811421 | NCBI WGS metagenome assembly MDTG01 (sample SAMN05326645, study PRJNA326480) | marine metagenome | isolation source: seawater | place: Pacific Ocean: South East | collected 2011
AAATTATGAAATAAAAAAGAACGAAAGTGCATTTAACTCTTTGTCGGCTTGGGTAAATCTTAAACGGTATTCAGCCTTGAATGACTTAATTAAGGCACGGCTAGAGGTCTTAGACCCTCTGATTCAGCAGCTGGAGACGGTAGCCGAGGCTGGGATTGGTGATGTGTCTCAAGTGGCCGCAGCAGAGAGAACAGTTAATATGATCAAGGTCACTGAAAGAGACGTTTCGCAGCAGCTGTCACAGTCGGAGGTTGCCTTCGAAAATATGTTTGGGGTGGTTAGGCCCGAAATTAGTTTTGAGGGTGAAATAGTGTCCGCTGCGGTTCCAACGTCTGCAATTTCTGATTTAGTCATGGTCTCGCCAATTGTGGAATTAAATTACGCGAAATACGGAGCTGCCTTAGCTAATTTGAACGGTGTTGCAGCAAAAGATAGTTTCGATGTGGGCTTTGAGGCCAAAATCCAAAAACCATTTGGTGGTAGTGAATATGATTCGGACGAAAGTGTTGGTTTGGTTGTCCGCAAGACCTTGCACGATGGCGGCTCTCTTGAGGCTGAGAGACAGGTCGCTGAGAGCCAGGTTTCTGTAGCTATTGATATGATTAAGCATTCATTTAAGGAAACGCTAAAAAACGTCAGTTTGTCGCAAGAAGTCATTGCTTCCATGAGTGACGCTATCGTGCTTGCCAATCTAAATGCAGAAAATACTGCAGACGAAATTAGCTATCTCAGAAAGCAGCTGATTATTGGGCAATCCACACTGGATAGCGTTTTATCAGCAGAGGCGCGCTTGTACGAAGCGGAATCTATGGCAATTAATTTTGTCGCTGATCGCTACCTAGCAGAGTTGACAATTCTTATGTCGTTGGGGAAATTAAACCCTCTATTTGACTTAAATTGATTTTTTTTGTTTTTGCCATCAACGTTATTAATCTCTAGCGTTCTGCTATATGATATACGAAGTAACGAGTTTTTGGAGTAATCGTTTTTAATCAAAAACACTTGCAAAGAAAAACATTGTATGTTTTACGGACAAAAGTGAGGTGGGTGAATATGATGCAGCTTTGCAACACTTCTGTGTGTGTAAAGAGTTTGACAAGGCAACTGTAACATTTTACCTTGATAATTAATGTGACTTTCGATTTGTTAGAGTTGCGAATAACCAGGCAGGAGTCTGCCGTTAAGTTTTGTATGGAGCAAAAGATATGAACATGATTTCAACAGGTACATTTCAAACTGAGATGGACGCTTCCAACAAGCAGCACGAATTAGTGAAAAAACTAACCGCAGCTTGGGAAAAGAAAAATTCAAAGGCTGCTCGAGCGGGCGGTATTTCTCTTATGGCGCTTTCGTTAGCGGCCTGTGGTGACGACGATGACACACCATTCTCTCAAGCTGATGTAGATGCGGCAGTTGCGGCTTCGGAAGCTGCAACAATTGGAGAAATCAACACAGAGTTTGGAACGGCTTTTACAACAGCTGACGATTCTGAAACAATTTTTGGAGCAATTGCGGCTTCGGATAACGGACCATTAGAGCTTGCAGCAGCAGCAGCTCAAGCAGATGCAGCAGAGGCTCTTGTTGCCCAAGCAGCAGCAGAAGCAGACGCAGCAGCAGCACTTGTAGCTCAAGCAGCAGCAGAAGCAGATGCTGCAGAAGCACTTGTTGCGCAGGCTGCAGCAGAAGCGGCAGCAGCAGCAGCTCAAGCAGACGCAGCAGAGGCTCTTTTGGCGCAGGCAGCAGCAGAAGCAGCAACGGCAGCAGCAGAAGCAGATGCGGCAACAGCAACGGCAGCGAAAGTAGCGGCAGAGGCGTCTTTGGCAACAGCACAAACAAACTTAACTAATAAAACTGCTGAATATGACGCATTGGTTGCTTCTAATACAACGTTGCAGGGTCAGTACAATGATCTTATTCGTCCGACAGATGCTGATCTTACAGCTGCTACTGCAGCAGACAATCTCGTAGGTAGCGTATCTAACGATACTTTCGATGGTACATTTGGAACTGGTGCGACACTGACGGCTGGCGACACTATTATTGATTCGACAACAACCGATAATGATACGCTTACGTTAACCGGAGCTGCTTTTGGTAACAATGCGGATACTTCAATCGGCACCTTTAGAAATATTGAAACAGTAAATGTTGTATTCGACACGCTTACAAACGCAACAATCAATGCTGCTGGTTTAGCCTCGAGCGCAACAATCAATGCTTCAAATGTTCGCGCAGGATCAGGGGCTGCGTTGACAGTGACTAACATAACTGATGGTTCAACTTTGAACATCTCCGATTTTAACACTGTTACAAATGCTACTGCAGATGCTGGTGGCGACTTAACCCTCAATGCAAACGCTGCTACTACGAATGTTCGGGGTACAACATCCGGCGATGGTAACCTAACAGTTAATGCAGCTGCTGCTACTGGTACAGTTAGAGGTGATTCCGCTACTGGATCGGTAACGCTTGAAGCCGCAGCAGCGACTGTGCTGACTGCAAACTCAACATCAGGAGCCATTTCGGTTACAGGAGCGGCCAACGCAAACGTTGATGCTGTTTCGACACTCGGAGGAAATGTCACGGTTGACACAGCTCTCGCCGACGACGTTGTGGCAACTACGACTGGAGCCGGTACGGTTACAGTTACTGGTGAAGGTGACACGGCGATGACAGTCACTGGTCGGACAATGACCGTAAATCTGCAAAGCGCAGATGCAGTAAACAACGCAACGGTTACCGCAACTGGTACCGGTGCTGGTGTAAATGCTGACTCGCTAACTGTTACGTCTGGTGACGATTTTACGATTGCTAACCAGGCTGCAGATGCCGTTGAAAACATAACGGTAACTTCTAGTGCTGCGATAGATGCAACGATTACAACTTCCGCGGCAACAGTATATAGCGGAAATTCGACTACAACTTTTGTTGGTGATCATGCATTATTCCACCAATCTACTGTGAGCGGTGGTGCAACCGTAGATATAAACGCGATAAATGCAAATACTGATATGTCGAAAGCAACTGGTACAGTTGAGATTTCTGGCGTGGCAGCTGCGGCTGAGATAGTTTCTATGAATAACAATGGAAACGTCTTAATTTCAGCCGACCAGGCAAACAATATCGAAATTAATGCGGACGATGATGTTGCGAATACCGCAACAACATTTCTAGCGGGTACTTTAAATCTAGCAATAAGTGCAGCTCAATCTGGTACTATTACGGTAGATCCATCTGCCGCGAGTACAGATGGTTTCGACACAGTAAATGTCACGGTTCAGACGGCTAATATTACTGGTATTGACCTAAGGACACAGGCTGGTGTTAATGGAACAGATATTAACGTAGCAGGCGCAACGAATGCCTCTTTTGACAACACTACAACTGGTCGCGCCCTAAATGCTTCATCGTTAACTGGTAATCTTGTAGCTGAGCAAACAAATAACTTGTTAACGGTAACCGGTGGTTCAGGAAATGACGTTATAACATCAGACACTACAGTCGCCACTCATGTGGTTAATGCAGGTGCCGGAAACGATCGGGTTGATCTTGGTGCCGCTTTCGCGGGTACTGCATCAGGTGGTATTGGTGCCGATGAGCTAGATGTGACTGGAGCAGTAGACATCTCCGCAGCTACTATCAGCGGCTTCGAAATTGTTGATATAAACAACAACAACGTTACGATCGACGAGGCTGTTGTTAATAATCAGGCAGTGGTAATCCAGTCTTCTGGTGGTGGTGCTGAAACACTAACAGTTAACAATATCACTACATCTACCGATCTAACGAATTTATCTTTCTCAGATGCTTTCGTAACGGTGGACGTTGATTTTGCTAACAACAATGATGCAGCGTTAGGAACTGGTGCTGCTATAGCCGTCACTGGGTCAAGCGCAGCTGACGTAATAGTTGGTGGAAGTGGAGCCGATACTCTACTTGGAGCCGGTGGTGCTGACTCCATAACGGGTGGCGACGGAGCTGACGTGATTGACGGCGGCGCTGGCAACGATACGACCCTTTCGGGTGGTAACGGTGCCGATACCATAAATGGTGGTGCTGGTAACGATACTGGTATAGCCGGTGGTGCAGGCGCTGACGTTATTAACGGAGATGCCGGCAACGACACTATGAACGGTGGCGGTGGTAATGATACGCTTACTGGTGGCGAGGGGTCAGATACAATTGATGGCGACGCTGGTTCAGATAGTATCGTACTTACCGAGACAACCTCAGCAGCAGATACGGTGGTAATTAGTGCCGCGGTTGGTGCTAGTGAAGACTCCGGTCGTACAACTGTAGCAGGAAATAATAACGATACCGGTGATGACACAATTACTGGATTTGCGTTTGGAACTGACACAGTGCAAGTTGTGGGTACTGACGTTGTAAACTTCGTGCACGGCACAGATACTGCGATTGGTACAGCTACTGGTAATGTCGATGACGGTACAGTTGGATCGTTCTTAACAACGGTCGGATTGGTAGAGCTTGATAGTGCAAACAACAATAACGATTGGGATGACGTTGGTGATGTGGCAGTAACATTTGCAACTCCAAACGTGGCTCTAACTGAGGCGCGCTTTGAAGCGGCATTGTCATATGATCTAACCGGTACAGCAGCTGCAAACACCCTAACGGGTGGCGGCCTAGCTGATACACTGGACGGTGGTGCTGGTCGCGATCTTCTGACTGGTGGTGCAGGAGCTGACACGTTTCAGATCGCTTCCTTAGCACATTCAAGTAACTCAAAAGCAGGTGCTGATGTCAATGCAAACAAGATCGAAGCAATTACCGACTTTGTTGCGGGTACAGACGAAATCGAATTGGGTCTAGGCGCGGCAGCATTTGCTGGTGGTGTAACGTTTACAACGGCAACGGTTATGAATGTAAGTACTGCTATCACATTGGCGACAGCAAACTACGCTGACCTTGCTGCGGTAATGGCGGCAGTGGAGACAGCTTCCGCTGGTACAGCATCAGATGCTACTACAGCACAAGCGATTGTTTTCACAGTTACAGCGAACGGTGGTACCGATTTCGATGGTAATTCAGCAGGTACCTATCTTGCTATCAATGATGGAACTGCAGCGTTCGCAGAAGCTGATACGATCATCAATATCACAGGTCTGACAGGCACAATAACGGCAGCAGACTTTGACTTTGCATAAAACATAGCTGTAAAGGTTGGGGCGTTAGCTCCATACCGTTCCAATCTTAAGCTCGAGATTATGCCCCGCTTTGGCGGGGCTTTTCGTTACCTGGACACTTAAGAGTTTTTAATAATTCTGTCCTTAAAAAAAGGCTTGCACCTCATTGCCTATGAATACTAGCAAAAATAATGAATGAACGCAGACGGGCCACAATATTAACGGCTAAGCCTTAATAAAAATCTACTTCAAATTAATAGCCGCCACTCTGGTTGAATAATAATTATACATAATAGATGACAATGCTAATGGATGCGAAAATATAGTCGTGATCACCATAATGGTAAATGTTAAAACGGAGAAAGTAGATGATTACGTAGTATAATAAGTGCTAATAAGAGAGTGGTGTGCTCAACGAGTTCCCCGCCAAGTACGGTAGAAATGCAACCCTTTCGCAGTATCTTGGTTTATACGAGTCTTGTGCCAAGAGCGTTTCTCCCGAATGATAGACATAATAGGTTCGGCTATGTTAACAAAAACTGGCCAGAGCCCGAAAGGATCATCTCATTGAAACCAAGTTTGGATCAAATATTTCGAAAAGCAATCGATGCCCACCAAACAGGAGAGCTCGAAGAAGCGAGACGATACTATATGACTGTTTTAAAAGCACAACCAGATCATTCGCATGCAAACCATAACTTGGGTGTAATGGCTCTACGTGCTGATCAACCAAATGAAGCATTAGTATTGCTCCAAAAAGCGTTGATGTCAAACCCTACGATAAGTCAGTTTTGGCTCACTTACTTAAATACATTACTGAAATTGAACAACTTCAACGATGCAAATGCGGTGTTGAGGCGAGCAACGAAAATGGGTTTTAATGGGAAAGAGTATGATCAAATTAAGTTCAAAATTTCTAGTTATTCAAAAGAGAATGTTATGTCTTTGCCACCAAACGAACCAGCCAAAGAAAAGCTTCAGAAATTACTTACTATCTTTAGCAAAGGCGAATTCCTTAACGTCTTTAATGAGGTAAACTTACTCCTAAATGTATATCCAAATTCTTATACACTCCACAACCTTATTGGGGCGGCGCAGTATAGTTTAAAACAGGTGGATGCGGCTATAATTAACTACACCAATGCTATAAAATTAAACCCTAATTTTGCTGCCGCTTATTTCAACCTAGGTAATGCTTTGCGATCCAAAGGGAACCTGCAAGCAGCATTAGAGAATTATTATATGTCTATAAAGTTGAACCCGGACTTTCCTGACGCCTACAAAAATTTCGGGCAGGTTTTAAGGTTTGTTGAATTCACCGGCCAAAGTAAAAATATGCAGGAGGCAATAGCAACTGTTTTTGGCAAACATACCTATGTGAATCCTAAAGCTACAGCAAGGCCAGCGCTTAGCTTGCTGAAATTTGAAGATGTTCTGAATGAACTTTTCGAGGTTTCGTCTGATCAAAAACTGAAGAAGATCGTCAAGAAATCTATCGTAAAAATCGTAACAGACTTATCGGAATTAACACTACTTATGAAAATGATGAGGCTTATACCGCTGCCCGATTTACAATTCGAACGTCTCCTTGTGATTATTCGTGAAGCTCTATTATTCGCAATTTTAGATCTTAAAGATAACGTGGATATTCTATCTTTTCAAAGTGCTTTGGCACTCCATTGTTTTACAAATGAATATGTATTTAAAATAACTAAGTCGGAACAATCTGTGATCCACGATCTAGAAGTGAAAGTAGAACAACTGTTTAATTCCAAAGCGCAACCGAGTTCACAGTTAATATTGTGTCTTGCTAGTTATAAAAGCCTAAATTCATATAAATGGAGCCAACAACTCATTGGTCGACCAGACATTATGGAAGTTGTAACACGGCAGGTTATTGAACCATCGTGGGAGGATAAGATCAAACCTAATATTGCATCACTCGGCGAAATTAAAGATAAAGTTTCCTCAATAGTAAGGAACCAATACGAAATAAATCCTTATCCGAGATGGGTCAAATTACGGTTGCCTTTAAAACCCAAGAAAATACAGGAAATAACTCAAGACATACAACTAAAAATTTTTGATTTTTCAATAATGAAAACAGGTAAACCAAGTATATTAATCGCTGGTTGTGGTACGGGTGAGCATTCTTTAGTTGCGGCAAGGCGATTTAAAGATTGTAAGGTTCTTGCGGTTGATTTAAGTCTATCAAGCCTCGCTTATGCCAAAAGAAAAACTGATGAAGAAGGTCTTACAAACATTGAGTATATGCAAGCTGACATACTACAGTTGGAAAAGCTTGGCAAAAAATTTGACATTATTGAAAGTAGTGGAGTTCTTCATCACATGGCTGATCCTATTAAAGGTTGGAATTCATTGGTAGAATGCTTGAAGTCTGGTGGCCTAATTAAAGTAGGATTATATAGCAAGCTTGCTCGTCAGAATATTGTTAAGTTGAGAAAGCAGATAGAGAATGAGGGTATAGGTTTTAGCCCAAACGACATTAGAATTTTTAGGTCTAATTTAATTAAAAAAAATGCAGCACGTTATCGCAGCTTATATACGTTTCTAGACTTTTACTGTATGAGCGAAGTGCGTGATTTACTCTTTCACAGTACAGAGCATCAATTTACACTTCCACAAATACAGAAATCTATTTCTGCACTATCTCTGAGTTTCTGCGGCTTTGAAAATCAGCGAATAGTGGCTTCATTCAAGCAAATTTATACCCATGAAGATGACCCCTATGATTTATCTTTGTGGCACTCTTTTGAAACTAAAAACCCAACAACTTTTTCTGCTATGTATCAGTTTTGGTCTCAAAAAGTAACTTAAAATAGCGCATGAAAAATCCAAATAGTAAAGTAAAAACCGGTCTTAATATCATAAATTTATCAGTTTACTTTGCTTATTTTTTGGCACCAAAACTGATACATTCTTGAGAACGATAGAGGTCTTTCCGTTTCATATTTATGCCAATTTTTAAGGTTTTCTTCAGAGTTTTTTTGGGGGAAGGCGGTTTTGAAATCATCAGTGATTTTTTTATTGTCCAAGCCTAGAAATTTAAGATCTAAACTATCTAACATTTTATCAATTTCAAGAAAGTTGAATTGATGTTCTTGAACATTGAATAATAGATCGCGAAAAGAACTCAAAGAATAAAAGTCGCTAGAGTCAATTATCAATTTATGATGGGACTTCTCTGAGCCAATTAACTCATTCCTAAATTTTTTTAATGCTAGGTCTGAAAAGCCAATATTTCTATTTGAAATCTCATTGCGTATTTGGGTTATGTGTTTACGTGCAAGCCTACTGTAAAGGCCAATTTTCATTAGTCCTCCAACCTTTAGTTGATCAACCAAGCATGACCACCCCTGATATGGATCTTCCATGTGATGTAGGACACCAACACATTCTATTAAATCAAATTTTTTGTTGATATACTTAGTTTCCAGAATATCACAATGAAGAAACTCAATATTTTCTGCAAATTCCTCGTTAGCTTTCCTCTTGGCATATGACAAACTATTTTTACTTAGGTCTATTCCTATTAGTTTCTTGTATTTGAATCGTGATGCCGTTTCCATTATGTGTTTTCCGGTACCTGCGCCGGCCACAAGAATACTAATGCTTGAATCTTTGGGTTCAATTTTAAAGTTAAATTCAAGACTCTTGCATAGTCCTAAAAGTGAGGTTTTTTTTGTGCATTTTTGATAATTTATCCATCTTGGGTAAGGCGCATTTTCATACTGGTTAGCTACTAATTTAGACACACACCCATTTACTATCCCAACACTGGGAATAGTTTTCTTTAATTTTCTTTCTTCACTGGGTTCTGTTATTAGTTTTGTAAAACATTTATAAAAATATTTTGTCGGAATAACGCTTCTCATCCAAGATTTACTTTGAATTGGCACAAATAACATAGATATTAGAATTCTACGGTCATCAAATTTGATTGCTTCTTTTTCTGAGTTTAATGTTTGAAGTATCTTCTTAAGACTTCGATTTTCATTGGCATTAATGTGATAGACATACTCGTTTGTAAAGCAATGTAATATCAGCGATTCAATAATAAATATTTCTTCACAAGTTAAATCAATCTCAAAGATATAATTTAAGAATTGTGATCTTAGAGATTTGATATTTTCCTCAAGTTCAATATCAGGGATCGAGCTGATCCGGATTAGATTAAAAAAAAGTGTCTGTTTTGATAAGATTTTGAGGATATCACTAAATTCTTGTTTTGTTTTGCATTGCTTTAAGCTCGTTAGGGCAGATCGAAGAGTGTTGTTATTCTTAACTAAACTGATGATTGCTGGTGCAATCTCTATTGGACTGACAATGTTTTTCTGCGCTATTAGTTGTTCTATTGTTTGAGATAAGTTTGGGACATAAGAAGTAAATCGGACATGCTTTAAGCAATCCCCTAAGCCAGAGTAAGCTTTGGTGAAATTCTTATCAATGCTAACTGCTGTGAAAAATGATTTTATTGCTTTCTCAAAATCATTATTCATTTTGCATATCATGCCAATGTTATAATGAGCTTCCTTCAGTGCAGGATTTAAGTTAATAGCTCTAGTTAAACTTAGTAAGGCTTCTGAAAGCCTGTTTTGTCTTTGATAAGCGCTTCCAAGGTTATTGTGGGCCGAGGCGTTATCAAATTTTACACCAATTGCATTTTTTAGAGTTTTAATCGCTTCACCAATTTTACCCTCTGATAGTTGAGCTGTCCCTATTAAATTTAAATCAATTTCAGTTTTAAAACTATTGGGTACTCTTTTGAGATATAACGCTTTCAGTCTTGGGTAGTCTTTTACGGTAAATAGGTTTTGCAAGTCATGAAAGAGACTTTCGTTAGAATTCCAAAACTTTAATGCGCTACTGCGCGATTTTGATAGTTCTGTATTTTCTCTCGCCAATCTAGAAATCAACGATGTATCATCCACATATTGCTTCCAATCTTGTATGAATTTGGCTGCATTATCGAATTTTAAAATTTTTTGATATGCGGATATTATGGAAAGCCAGAACTTTGAGATTTCTGGGTTTTCTTTTATCGCGCTCTCAAGGTGAACAAAGGCTTTATCTAACTTTAATTGAGAAAAATATAATACGCCAATGTTATGATTTGCTTCAGAATGATTTTGTTTAATTTTTAGTATGGAAGTATACTTTTCTTCGGCTTCACCAAATTTACCGCTCTTATGAGCTGCAACACCTTCCTGCAGGATTTTTATAAATATTTCTTCCTCAAATCTTTGCTGCATAATTATATTCATTTAAGCTAATATATAATTACAATTAAATATTTTATAACTAAATTGCTAGTGGATCATTTTCTATTCAAGTTTAATTTAGGAATTTTTTAAGTTTATCTTTTGTGTTGGTTTAGGCTTCTTTATATACCAAACGGTTAATTTTTTTTGCAGGATTTTAATCGATTTTTTCTAATTCTATTTCTAATTCTTTAGAGTAGGACTTTCTAGCAGTTTGATATATTGCAGCTATATTTTATAACCCCCTGAGTTGTTTTTCTGTAAACTGTAATGATACAATTAGCACCTTCTCATCGTCTGACAGATTTTTTAGTTTCATAATCATGACGTCCTACAATTATCTTTGACATATCATTTCACAAAGTTACTGTTTTGACGGGATTGAGATACCATTGGTGATGTTTGTCTCAATTCAGAAAAATAACAATTGATACATCAAATGTTTATTTGAGACTGAAAATGTAAGCAATAATGGTATCTGAAGTAAAAATTTTAAATTAGTTTATATAATAAAAAGCTTCTTTTACATGGGCATTACTTTGTTTTAAGATAAAATTCTTTTGAATACTGTAGTTTTGCAGTGTCTAAGACTTGTAATATGTTGAATGTCTCTAGCAGATTTGCGTTTACGGAGATTAGCTGAAGTATTTGAATTTTTGACTCTTTTTCGATTTTAGCTAGGCTGCATTTCTTCCCATTTTTTAGAATAGCTACTGGATTTTTTCGTGTCGTCTTTATTTCGGCAATTTCGCTGCCCAACTTTTCTGACAATTGTTTATGAAGATCGCGTTTGTGGTTTTTAAAAATTTCATTTTTTGCGGTTTTTTCGTTTATAAGATCTTTGATATGTTTTAGGTTGGATAGCAATTTTTTTTGATCCGGCGTCAAATCGGAAATCCGATACTCGTTATCGTCAATTTTAAAAGTATTCATTAGTCGGTAGGTCCCCTTATTAACTATTAAATAGTTGTAAAGTGATAATAGCAAATTTCTATATTTGCAACGAGATATGATTGCTTCAATTATAATTAAAATTTATTTGTAAAGTTACGCGGTAAGGTAGTTTCAAATATGATAAACGAATAAAATCAATTGATGAAAAGTATTTTAAAGGTGCGACAAACTTGACTCAATTTAAAATGCCAGTAAAATTGATTTAGCAATTATGGGGGTTTCAATGGCTGAAGAAAATAGTGCAAACTTGGTATCTGTCACCGATACAACGACAGAAACCCTAAACACACCTTTAAGTTCACAACCTGTTTTAGAAACTCCTTTGTTGAACAACTCGGCAGAATCAGCTGTTTCTAGTCCGACTGGCATTGATGCAATCCTCGTAGAAAAATATGGTTATGAGTGGGTTAATGGAAAAGCATGGAAGCCGGGTACTGCGCCCGAACCGGAAACTGGTCCGATTTTGGAGGAACCTCAAGCTTCAGCTAGTGATGATCAGTCTGGTCCTGCACCGGTGCCTGGTGATGACGTAGGCGGAGTTCCCGGTGGTGATATAGATGGAATACCCGGTCCCGCACCGGTGCCCGGCGGCGATATAGACGGAATACCCGGTCTTGCACCGGTGCCTGGTGGTGATATAGACGGAATACCCGGTCCTGCACCTGTGCCTGGTGATGGCGTAGGCGGTGTTCCCGGTGGTGATATAGATGGAATACCCGGTCCTGCACCGGTGCCCGGTGGTGACATGGGCGGATTTGAACCAGCACCGGCACCGGCACCAGCACCAACCGGTATTA
>MDTG01227716.1_pt1 | contig 12179 bp, 12 predicted proteins | sample 811421 | NCBI WGS metagenome assembly MDTG01 (sample SAMN05326645, study PRJNA326480) | marine metagenome | isolation source: seawater | place: Pacific Ocean: South East | collected 2011
ACCAGCACCGCAGTAAAAGCGAAGATACAGGCGATGCGGCCAGCATCGATGCTGTCTTGACCAAGTTCTGGCCCAATCGTGCGTTCTTCGAGATATTCGACCCTTGCAGGCAGCGCCCCGGCGCGAAGTTGGATCGACAGTTTAGCAGTCTCCTCGACGCCAAATTGCCCCGTTATGATACCAGAACCACCCGGAATATGGCTTCGTATAACGGGTGCTGACATAACTTCATCGTCGAGCACAATTGCAAAAGCTGTACCGATATTGTTCGCAGTGTATTCACCGAAAATGCGCCCACCAGATGGATTTAATCGGAAACTTACAGCAGGTTGGTTATTTTGATCAAACGAAGCCTGGGCATCAACAAGCTGTTCGCCAGTAATCACTGGAGACTTTTCTAAAATGTAGAACAGACCAGCCTCATCCGCTGCAGGCAATAATAACTGTCGCGACTGAACCCGAGCACTTTCATCTCCAGAACGGCCCACTACTGTATGGAATGTCAACTTCGCAGTAGTCCCAATCAGGTCTTTAAGTTCTTCAGCAGAGCCGATCCCTGGAACCTGAATCAGCACCCGGTCATTGCCTTGGCGTTGAATGGTCGGCTCGCGCGTGCCTGCCTCATCCACGCGACGGCGCACGATTTCTAGAGTTTGCTCCATAGTACGTTGATCAGTTACCAACTTTTCTGCCTCAGATAGTTGAATGATCACATCCGGTCCCTCTGACGTAACTTCGATATCGAAAGCACCCACACCCGCCAAAGACAGAATAGGTTGAGCGATTTTGCGTACAGCAGTCACCGCATCAGCAATATTTTGTGGCTGCGAAATCCGAACGCGAAGCTGGTCTTCTGGGCCATCTTGTCGACGGATCGTGCCCACTGTTGTTCGCTTTTCTCGCAATGCATTGCGCACCTCTGGCCACATGCCATCCATACGCGTTGCGTACACTTCTTCCAGATTGACCGCAGCTAGCAAGTGCGCACCACCACGAAGATCGAGCCCAAGGTTCACCAGTGAAGACGGTAGATAGCCTGGCCATTTGTCCAGCTCAATTTGAAGCAAAGAGGGAACTGCCGCACCCTGAGGTAATTGACCTACTACCAAAAGCGCATCATTACGCGCTTCTACTCTGGAATATTGCAGGTTTGGCAAAGCCAGCGCGACGCCAAAAACACAAACGCCCCAAATAAGGATTTTTTTCCAAAGAGGGAATAGAAGCATAATCTGCCCTTGTTACAATAAGCTATCTGTCTAACCCTTACGGGAACAAATCTATGTAGTTGGCTCTGTCTTATTTAAAACGGACTGGACAGTGGATTGTACAACACGTACCTTTACGCCCGTCGCCAGCTCTACCTCCACTTCATTTTCGTCTTTAACCTTCGACACTTTGCCGATCAGACCACCAGCGGTAACAATTTGATCACCTTTGCGCAGCGCTTCAACCATAGCGCGATGTTCTTTCATCTTTTTTTGCTGAGGACGGATCATTAAGAAGTACATTATGCCAAAGATTAAAATCAGTGGAATGAAGCCACCTAAACCACCTAATCCACCACCGGCAGCCTGTGCATACGCTGGACTTGCAAACATATCATTTTCCTTTCCGGCAAGCGGCAATGTCTACCACTAGAATTTCGCGTGGACGCTAATCTTTCAGATGAGAGAAAGCAACCCATCTGGCGGGAATTTAAAGTGCAATTCGCAAACTCGATTCACATAGGGGTGTTTTCCCATTTTTTAATCGGTATTCTACTAACAATTTTACGGCAGGTCTCGCAAATAACCCGTCGCAAAAAACACTTTTATCAAACTAAAACTTTTTTGTCCCATTTGAGCGAACTCAACTGCCTTGAGTGCCAAATAAGGTCAGAGGATAAATTCGATTATTCCATCTCTTGGGGCACGCCAGTATGCCTCACGACGCTAAGACGGCTATCGGCCTGCGCCGCCCCATTGCACCGCGATGCGACCTGCGCTATTTCCAATAAAAAAACCGCACCATATCAAGCAAGGACAGAGGATAATGCATGACATTCAACTGATCCGTGACGACCCAAATGGGTTTGACGCGGCACTGGCAAGACGCGGATTGGCACCTCTGTCATCACAAATAATCGAAATTGACGCCTCCCGTCGTGCCAAAATTACTGCCGCTGAAGCCGCACTTGCAGATCGCAAGAAAGCCAGCAAACAGGTTGGTGTAGTCAAAGCCCAAGGGTTAGAGAGCGAGTTTGAGCGTTTACGAAAACTAGTCGCCAACAAAAAAGCTGAAATTAACATTTTGGAAGACCAAGCCAAAAACGAAGATAAGCGACTTAAAGCTCTAATAGAAACAATACCAAACCTACCGCTTGACGAAGTGCCCGACGGCGCGAGCGAAGATGACAACGTTGAAATCCACAAATGGGGCAAGCCTGTCAATTTTGGATTTGAGCCGAAAGAGCATTTCGATTTATCCGCTGTCCAATATGGGATGGATTTTACGACAGCAGCGAGGCTATCCGGCTCTCGCTTTGTCGTGATGTCAGGCGCCGTAGCACGATTGCACCGAGCATTAGCGCAATTTATGATCGATACGCATACAATGGAAAACGGCCTAACAGAGGTGAATACACCTGTTTTGGTGCGCGACCGGGCAATGCACGGAACAGGGCAATTGCCAAAATTTGCCGAAGATAGCTACCAAACCACGAATGGCTGGTGGTTGATACCTACATCCGAAGTGACACTGACCAACCTAGTGTCTGACCAAACTTTAGATGAGGCATCATTGCCTCGCCGTTATACCGCACATAGCTTGTGTTTTCGTTCTGAAGCAGGCTCTGCCGGGCGCGACACATCTGGTATGTTGCGCCAACACCAGTTTGAAAAAGTCGAAATGGTTTCAGTGACAAAACCAGAAGATAGCATAGCAGAGTTGGACCGAATGACCGCGTGTGCCCAAAGAATTTTAGAAGAGTTGGAACTGCCCTACCGTACGGTTGTGCTCTGCACAGGCGATATGGGATTTGGGGCACGCAAAACCCATGATATCGAGGTCTGGTTGCCAGGCCAAAACACTTATCGCGAGATTTCCTCTTGCTCGGTTTGCGGTGATTTCCAAGCACGCCGCATGAACACACGTTTCAAACGCGTCGATAAGAAAAAGCCAGAATTTGTACACACGTTAAACGGCTCTGGCCTCGCCGTTGGTCGCTGTTTGATTGCAGTACTAGAAAATGGACAGCAAAAAGACGGATCTGTAGTGCTTCCAAAAGCGCTGTACCCTTGGCTTGGAGGGAAAACCCACATAACCGCGGATGGAGAAATTGCCTAGTAAGGTCAGAAACGCCATCCCGCTGGTCGACATTTCTGATCTTAATGACTGGTTTACAGAAAAGGCGTTGGATCAACACTTTCTGTGCCTCGACGGATTTCAAAGTGGAGGAATGAAGGGTTTCCGTTTGCCACTTTGGCGATGGTTTGTCCACGGCTGACAACTTGACCCTTCTGCACAGAAACCTGCGAGACGTTTGAATAAACTGTATAAAGGTTATCCGGATGACGGATTAAAACAATCTTCTTATTACCGCCCGCTGAAGACACCAGAGCGACTTCTCCACCTTCAGCAGCAAGAACAGCAGTCCCTTCCTTAGATGCAAAATCTAGGCCTTCGTTCCCACCTGGTTTGCTGGAATAGCCGCGCAGAACGTTTCCAGAAACGGGTTTCAAAAGCTTACCCTTAGCGCTAACAGGTGTGCGATCTTTGACAAGATTTGGACTTTCTGGGATCACCACTTCTTCAACAGGATCCGGAAGTGGAGCAACCGCGCTTGGTGGGATAGGAGTTACTGAGCCTTGTCCCGGTGCAGCCTCGACCGCAGCAACCCCAGTTTGCTCTTTGGGCGTTCCATCATCTACAACTGGAATCAACAATTGCTGCCCAACACGCACATCAAGATCTTTACCAAGGCCATTCCAGCTAGCTAAAGAAGGCACAGAAACGCGGTACAAACGCGCTATAGAATAAGTTGTTTCACCAGCCTCTACGACATGCCTAATTGGTTCAGGGCCTTCTTGCACAGCCCCTTTTGGTGTCGTTTCGTCCGCACGGCCAATCGCTGTTTGTGCTATGATTTCAAGCCTATTTGAACCAGAATCTAGGCTACTGGTTGAGGCAGATTGAGACGTCTCAACAATAACCACAGTACCTTTGGGAAGCGCCAAGACTTCGCCAGACCGGGGCAAGTAATTGGCAGCAAGGCCGTTAAAAGACGCCAATTCAGATCCTGTAAGACCAACACGAGCCGCAACATCGTTCATTGTATCATTTTGACGCGCCACGATTACTTGATAGTTTGGATAAGTGATCAAACCACGACTGTCAGGTTTGGGCCGTGGGACCAAGTCGCCTTGGCCGATACGACTTCCAGTGGGGCGGAGGTCCAATCGCTCGCTGAGACTGTCAAGTTCGAAACCGTCGCCACAAGCGGTAAGCATAAGAATGCCACCTGCCAGAAATAGCGCAACTTTGCGCATTTTTGAAAAAACAACTAACATAATGCTTACCTCAATCATTGCCTATTTTTGGGCTTATCATTTAGGGTTCTTGCGCAACCCCTTCTATCAATGGAACAAAACGTACAGGACCTAGTTCATTATATTCAAAGCCGTGTTCTGTTTTTTCGACTTTAATTAGGTGTTGAATCGCATTCGTTTGCCCTACAGGTAACACCATTATACCTCCCACCCGCAATTGAGCCAAGAGATTCGCAGGCGCATCTTCTGCCGCAGCTGTCAGAAGGATGCGATCAAAGGGGGCTTGATCTTCCAAGCCTTGGCTGCCATCGCCTTTGATGGCAATCACATTGGTCAATTGCATTTCTCCCAGCAGTTTACGGGCATCTCGAGCAAGACCAGGGTGCCGTTCAATTGTGTAAACGCGTCGTGCCAGTTGAGACAGAATTGCAGTCTGGTAACCTGAGCCAGTTCCTATCTCTAGTACTTTGTCGCGCGGATTGACATCTAACGCAGTCGTCATTTTCCCTACAATTGACGGCTGACTAATCGTTTGCCCACTAGCAATGGGAATGGCCAAATCTTCATAAGCACGCGGTTTAAAATGACCTTGAACGAAGATATCCCGCGGCACTTTTTCCATTGCCTCCAGAACTTTTTTGTCCGTGACACCTCCCGAGCGCAAAGCAAACACAAATTGCATCTTAGTTTCTACGTCAACCATCAGTCAAAAATCTCTTGCAACTGCCCCATCTTTTCGTGAGCGGTTAAATCGACACGCATAGGAGTTACCGATACGTAATGGTTGAGGTTCGCGTGCGCATCGGTCCCAGGCGCTGTGAGCTGATCCTGTGGCCCGCCGGTAATATATAGAAACTTTTTCAGACCATGAACATGCGGTTGGACGCTGAATTCCACTTCTTCCCGCCAACCTTGGGTCACAGCCTTGACTCCCTTAACCTCTGCGCCTGAACACGGCGGGAAGTTAACATTGTAAAAAAGCTCATAAGGTCCATCGTGCCAAGGAGCCTCTTTAATCAGTTTTCGGACCAGATCAACACCAGTTGCCCGAGATGCTTCAAATGTATCCAACAAGCTATTGTTTTTAGGCCCATAATACTGAGAAAGTGCGATAGATTTCACATGATGCAGAACAGCTTCCATGCAGGCACCAATAGTCCCAGAGTACAAGGTATTATCTGCAGCGTTGTTTCCCCGGTTGACGCCAGACAACACTAAATCTGGTGGGCTGTCCTTCATCACGTCAAACAGCCCCGCGAGTACACAATCTGCAGGAGATCCTGTAACTGAATAACAACGCTCCGAGTGCTTTATCAACTGCACAGGATTGGAATAAGAGATACAATGCCCAACCCCAGATTGCTCGAAGGCAGGTGCTACGGTCCAAACTTGATCTTCATCAGAAATCGCACAGGCAATTTCATGAAGAACTTTCAAACCCTCCGCTTCGATACCATCATCATTTGTGATCAAGATACGCACCGCACGTTGTCCCTAAAATCTTGCCAGGTGGTCTTAACACCACCGAGGATGGTGCTAAACCATCAACACTATTAAGGAAAGATGCAAAACGCCCCATTAACTATTTATAAAAAAGCAAACCCAAAACGCTTTGACGTATCTGCTAAACATTCCAATGTTGCTATCCACTACGCTCAAGCCGTTCAGAGTCATTTTGACTCAAAAGGATATACTTTCACGCCAAAGCAAGTCTGGTGTAACATTAAAGCTCTTCGATAAAAGAGGAGCCAATGGTTACGCAACGTATATGGTGGATCGTGCAATAATAAAGAATTGCTCACATTTTGCGAAGTCAACTATTTAAGCTCCACCTCTACAAAGCTCATCTCAGCATTGCCGCCATTTATAACGTTATGCTCCACCCCCTCTTCCCGGCGATAGGCAGTACCCGCAGGAACGTGAACTGTTGTGCAAGTGCCATCGCGATGTTCTAAAAGCATATCGCAATCAGTAATGGCTGTTATAACGTAATCAAACGCATGGGTATGCCATCCCGTTTCTGCACCAGGTTGGAAATCGAACCGCGTGACACGCACACGAAAATCATCAATCAATTGGCTTTTTAGCACTTTTGGTTTTGTCATAGGTTGATCGTTCATGTGTTCTAGTTCAAAAGGATCAAGCTTGTGAAACACTGTCAAACAGAATTGCTTATAAGGCAATGATGAAAGTTAAGAACTGGTAATGAAGCCCAAAAAGAAAGAGCACGATATGGCTGATCTATTTAACGAGGATTTATTTCTAAAGGGTCTTGAGCAGCGTAAATCTACACTTGGGGTAGACTACGTGGAGAACAATCTGGCGGCTGCTGATGATTTTACCCGCCCTTTCCAAGAGGCGATGACGGCTTGGTGTTGGGGATTCGGTTGGGGTGATGAAGCAGTTCCCGCCAAAACACGGTCTATGATAAACTTAGCGATGATCGGCGCTTTAGGCAAAATGCATGAATGGGAAATTCACTGTCGTGGCGCATTGAAAAACGACGTAAGCAAAGAGGAGATTCGCGCAATTATCCATATTATTGGCATTTACTGCGGAGTACCCCAATCACTGGAGTGTTTCCGCGTAGCGCGCAAAGTACTTGAAGAAGCTGGTGAGCTCTAGCTTTTGGCCTTTGCAGTGCTCAAACACATTTTTTAAGCGCTTTGTGATCACACTAAAATCTATGTGATCACAAAATATAAAAAAATATTAAATATTTCTATATGCTGACGTTTTTCTCTTTGAACGTGCCTTCAATTGTGCGACCGATTGTCCAAATCACACCGCGAGGGACGGAATTAATGCATATCCATGAATATCAAGCCAAGCAACTATTGAAGGAATATGGAGCCAACGTTTCAAAAGGCCGTATTGTTCTCTCAGCCGAAGACGCCAAATCAGCAGCGGATGCGTTGAATGGTCCTCTTTGGGTTGTGAAAGCTCAAATTCACGCAGGCGGGCGCGGCAAAGGTTCATTCAAGGATTCGTCTCCGGGCGAAAAGGGCGGCGTACGCCTGACGAAATCCGCAGCCGAGGCTGCAGAAGAAGCTCAAAAAATGCTCGGGCGTACATTGATAACACATCAAACCGGTCCAGAGGGCAAGCAAGTCAACCGCGTATACATTGAAGACGGGGCTGGCATCGAAACAGAGCTTTACTTGGCTCTGTTAGTAGATCGCAACACATCTCGCGTAGCTTTTGTATGTTCTACTGAGGGCGGAATGGATATTGAAGAAGTTGCGGCAAAAACACCGGAAAAAATAGTGTCCTTTTCGGTTGACCCTGCCTCTAGCTTCTCTGCGTTTCACGGCCGACGAGTAGCATTTGCTTTGGGCCTTAAAGGTCTACTGGTCCAACAGTGTGTCAAACTGATCTCACAATTGTACACTATGTTCGTCGAGCGTGATATGGAGATGCTTGAGATCAATCCACTTATCGTCACCGATAAGGGTGATCTAAAATGTCTTGATGCCAAAATGGGGTTCGATTCAAACGCCCTGTATCGCCAAAAGGCGATAATGGATCTACGCGATGAAACCGAGGAAGATCCCAAAGAATTAACCGCGTCTAAGTTTGACCTAAATTACATAGCGCTTGACGGTGAGATCGGCTGCATGGTGAACGGTGCAGGTCTGGCAATGTCTACCATGGACATTATTAAACTTTATGGCTCTGAACCAGCTAACTTTTTGGATGTCGGTGGAGGAGCGACCACAGAAAAAGTAACTGAAGCGTTTAAGATCATTACATCTGATCCACAAGTCAAAGGAATACTTGTAAACATATTTGGTGGCATCATGCGGTGTGATGTGATCGCTGAAGGAGTTGTGTCGGCAGTCAAACAAGTAGGCCTTCAAGTTCCACTTGTAGTACGTTTGGAGGGGACAAACGTTGAGGAAGGTAAAAAAATTCTAAACCAAAGTGACGTTGATGTGATCGCTGCTGACGATCTGGGCGATGCCGCAGAAAAGATCGTGAAAGCGGTGAAAGGCTAAACCATGCGCCCTCACCTATATTTTCGGTCCATAAGACTGCGTACTTCAGCACAGATGACATTAATAAACTCACCGGCATCACGGGCCAAGCGCTCGCCTGCTGTCTTTCAGAACTGCTTGGAACATTACAAAAACGACACGCCTTTGACATCACCAAAAAAGGATCGGCTCTACCCAGCGGACGCATCGGCAAAGATCGCATCTATGACACCTTTTACCCATTGCGTCAGCATCATAAGCTTCACCAAACATTTTTATAATATAAAGCTTGAAACGCGTGCACATTATCAACGTCAAAACATGCTTATGCATTCATTAAATTTGATATCAGGGGCTACTGCCCAGAACTGGTTGAAACAACTGCTCAAACAATATCGCAATATCAAGGCTAAAACCGTTTTTGGCTGCAGGTTAGCCAGTTTGTCCATAATGGAAAAACTCAGAAGATTGACACGATGATAAGGGTTAATTTAACTTATTTAATGGGGCAAATTCAGTGATTGCACACACAATACACCGCCCGTGCCCTGCATGTGCGTCCACAGAAGTATCTGAACTAAAGGAATTGGCCAAAGATACCTGGAAAATCGGTATGTGTGGGGTTTGTGACTTTGTATTTTTACAAAATCCAACAGAATACAAAGCATTGGAAGAACACTTTGCTTGGGAAGACACGTTCTGGTCAGAAGATTTCGAACGCAGAAAAAAACGTGGAATAGTAAAGCGCACCGCTTATCACATTCGCATGCTCGGCTACAGACTAAAAGGCGATCCGCAAGCCAAATACCTGAAGTTGCTTGGGGCTGGTAAAATTCTAGATATTGGCTGCGGTGACGTGGTTCGCTGGACGATGCCGTTTATCCCGTATGGAATTGAAATTTCCAAACACTTACATACCCGAGCAGATACAAAGATGCGGGCTTTGGGAGGCCAGTGCTATCATGGTGCCGGTGCAGAGCAAATCTACACGTTACCTGAAAGCTACTTTGATAGTGTGATGATGCACAGCTATCTAGAACACGAAGTACAATACCGCGAACTGCTGAAAGGATGTTTTCGATGCCTCAGGCCCGGTGGTAAAGCATTCATACGCGTTCCAAACTATGGCTCGTTTAATCGACGCATTTCAGGTGCAAAGTGGCCTGGTTTCCGCTACCCAGATCATGTCAATTATTTCACGCAACATACTCTTCGCGCCGCCACTCAAGAGGCGGGTTTTACATTTCAACTCACCAACAAAGCCACAATCTGGCTAGATGATAATATCCAGGCACTACTGACAAAGCCCGCCACAACTTAAGGACGTAAAAAACATGGCCGTACTTGTAGACGAAAATACCAAAGTGATTTGCCAAGGCATCACAGGATCTCAAGGCACGTTCCATTCGGAACAGGCGATTGAATATGGAACAAAGATGGTTGGTGGTGTAACACCTGGCAAGGGTGGGCAATCTCATCTTGGCATGCCAGTTTTCAACTCCGTACACGAAGCAAAACATGTAACTGAAGCAAACGCATCCGTAATTTACGTGCCACCGCCATTTGCAGCAGACTCCATTCTCGAAGCGATTGATGCAGAAATGGAATTGATTGTCTGTATCACTGAAGGCATCCCTGTTCTCGACATGGTGAAAGTAAAGCGTGCCCTTGAAGTTTCAAAATCAAAGCTTATCGGGCCAAACTGTCCAGGTGTGATAACACCAAACGCCTGCAAAATTGGCATTATGCCCGGCCACATTCACAAACGTGGATCTGTCGGTATCGTATCCCGCTCAGGCACTTTAACATATGAAGCGGTGGGCCAAACAACTGCAGCTGGTCTTGGTCAATCGACAGCTATCGGCATCGGCGGTGACCCTATTAAAGGAACTGAGCATATTGACTGCTTGGAAATGTTCCTGGCAGATCCAGAAACACAATCGATCATCATGTTGGGTGAAATTGGTGGTTCTGCGGAAGAAGAGGCCGCTCAGTTCCTGGCTGATGAAGCCAAACACGGTCGTTTTAAACCAACTGCTGGCTTTATTGCTGGGCGCACAGCACCCCCGGGTCGTCGTATGGGCCACGCCGGTGCGATTGTTGCAGGAGGAGTCGGTGGTGCCGAAGACAAGATTGAGGCAATGAAAGCAGCTGGTATCGTTGTGGCTGACAGCCCAGCAAGCCTTGGTGAGGCTGTGCTAAAGGCCATCGGCTGATGCTTCCATTGAGACGAACCGTTTTGATTTGCACCGTTCTTTTGAATAGTGCAAACATTGCATCCGCTTTCGATGCAGATCCTTGTTTTGCTCCAACCATTAAGATTAACGAGGTCATTAAAGCCCTGAATGCAGATGGCTGGAAAAAAGCTGACCGAAACGATCCCACAGTAGTAGATCACGTCACATGGATGGGCATGCCACAGTACTTTGCAGGTGACAGCGGCGGGCAAACAGTCGAACGTGTGTTAGAAATAAAACGTACTTCTGCCCAAGGAATTCTTAAAAAGAGAGATCTGGACGGTGCAAAGACACGAATTCTTAGCCGTCAGACAGCGGGCTATACAGAGGTGGTCAAAATCGCAGTTGTTGTATTGCCCCAACAGAATGCCTCTATTCATTGCAGCTTCTCACTACAAGCTGGCTCAATTGACTCTTGGCCTGAATTGCAAATGGCAAATGCATCTGGGCCAGAATTCTTACGCTTAACCAGTGATGCACCAAATATTCCTGATGCCATAGCTAGCAAAGATGTAGTAGCTTTCAACGTACCCGCGTTGTTTGCTAAAGTATCAATCGGTCCTCCGTCTGATGCCATTGTCGAAACCTATTTAAGCTTCCTTTCAAAGGAAAAAACTAATGACTGACCACCCATCCAATAATCAATTTCAAGCTGAATCTTTTTTACAAGGTCACAACGCGGAATATATTGAACAGCTCCACGCAAGATTTGCTCAAGATCCAAACGCAGTGGACGCTTCTTGGCAGAAATTTTTTCAATCGTTGGGCGATCTAGATAACGAAGTAGTAGCAAAGGCGTCTAGCCCAAGCTGGTCTCGATCTGATTGGCCACCACAGCCGATTGATGAATTAACGGCATCTCTTGATGGAGAGTGGGGAGATGACCCTTCCTCAAATATTGAAAAGAAGATTAAAGCAAAGGCCACGGAAAACGATGTCGTCGTATCCAAGGATCAAATACGCGTGGCGGTCCTAGATTCCATTCGTGCACTCATGCTCATCCGCGCCTATCGTATTGTTGGCCACTTGAACGCAGATCTTGACCCGCTGGCAATACAAACCCGCCCCCCATTGCCTGAACTTCAGCCGGAAAACTATGGCTTTACTGAAACGGACATGGACCGACCGATTTTCCTTGATCATGTGCTTGGCTTAGAAACATCCACAATGCGCGAAATTTTAAAGATTGTGAAACGCACCTATTGTGGCACTTTTGCGCTCCAATACATGCATATCTCAGATGCGGAACAAGCTAGCTGGCTCAAAGAACGTATTGAAGGTCTTGGCAAAGAGATTCAGTTCACTAAGAAAGGCCGTAAAGCCATCCTTAAAAAGATGGTTGAGGCCGAGGGCTTTGAGAAATTTCTACATGTGAAATACACAGGTACTAAGCGCTTCGGTTTGGACGGCGGTGAGAGCTTAATTCCTGCGATGGAACA
>MDTG01076955.1_pt1 | contig 12178 bp, 11 predicted proteins | sample 811421 | NCBI WGS metagenome assembly MDTG01 (sample SAMN05326645, study PRJNA326480) | marine metagenome | isolation source: seawater | place: Pacific Ocean: South East | collected 2011
AATATATAGTTTAAGTCTATGAAAATTACTTTTAACAACACAATTTTTTACCAACAAAAAAGAGGTGGGATTTCTAGGTACATAACATGTCTAGCAAATGAATTTATAAAACTTAATCAAAATATAAATATTATAGCTCCAATACATAAAAATCAGTTTTTAAAACAATTCTCAAAGAAGTATTACAGCGGAATTTACATATCAAATTTTCCTTTAATAAGTGTAATAGATAAATTAAGCAATTTTATAGTAAATAGACAATTAAAAAAAAATAATCCTCAAATTATTCATGATACTTATTATTCAAAGGATATTTGCAAACCAAATATTTCAAAAAAAATTATTACAGTTCATGATTTGATACATGAGAAATATGAAAAATTATACAAAAACTCTGAAGAGTTAATTGATTTAAAAAGAAAGGCTTTTAAAGACTGTGACCATTTTATTTGTGTATCAGAAAATACAAAAAAAGATTTATTAAATTTTTATAATATTGATGAAAGAAAAGTAAGCGTCATTTACCATGGCTCTGAACACTTAAAAAATTTAAAATTGGAAAGTGAAAAGCCCTTTGATTTTCCATATTTGTTATATGTTGGAAATAGATCTAAATATAAAAATTTTGATAAATTTTTAGAAATATATTCTAGTTCAAATAAAATAAATAAGAATTTTAATTTGATTTGTTTTGGAGGCAATAAAGCGAACTCTAAGGAAATAGACCAAGTAAAAAAACTTAATATTGAAAAAAATATCATTTTTATAAATGGATCTGACTATTATCTAAAAAATATTTATTTAAATGCTAGAGCATTCATATTTCCTTCAGCATATGAGGGGTTTGGCTTACCATTGATTGAAAGTATGAGTTTAAACTGTCCAGTTTTTTGTAGTAATAAAAGTTCATTCCCAGAAATTTGTGAAGATGCAGCAATTTTTTTTGATCCTGATGATAAAGAAGATTTTAAATTTAAATTAGAAAATTACTTATTTGATGATGAAAAGTTGAGAGATTTAAAAAATAAAGGGTTAAATCATTCAGAAAAATTTAATTGGCAACTTACCGCAAAAAAAACTTTAAATTTGTATAAAAAACTTACTTAAATATTAATACTAAAGACTTTTGATTTTCTAACAACATTAAAATTATTTTTTTTTCTTTCAAATATTTTATATCTCTGATTCTATCTCCTATATAATATTTATTTTTTTTAATAAGTTTTTCTTTTTTAGGATCAAATTCCCATCTATATATTGACTCACCTTGATTTTTAGATCCACTTAAACATGCGCTTATAAGTGTATATTTTTTCCAATTATAATTAAAATTTTTATCAACTTTAATTATTTCCGACTGAGCACAGTTTGCTGGCCACCAATATTTTAGTGGCTCAACATACCCATTTTTTTTATGATTTCTAAATTTATTTAGTCCTTGAATTTTTGCTCCGTAGGTTGCATCAGGCCAACCATAATTTTTTTTATATTTTATTAAATTTATTTCATCTCCTCCAGTTGGTCCATGTTCGGTTTCAAAAATCAAATCATTTTCCTGGTCATAAAATAATCCTTGAGGATTTCTATGACCATATGAAAATGTTTTTGATTTTCCATCTTTAATTAATAATATTTTTCCAATAATTGATTCATCTGATTTAATTAATTTAGCAAAACTTTCACTATCAATTTTTAAAGCATAATCAGGCACTGCCAATAAAAAAGATGAATTTTTATATTTGACTAATCTTCCCCCAGAGTGTGCCCAATCTCCAATGTTGAAAATTTTTTCGTCTGGAGAATAAAATTTTTTTATTTTGATAGAAAAACTATTTAAATTTATATTTCCATACAATATGTTTGTAGAGCCATAATAATTATCATTACTTAATTTTGTTCTTCCATTGGTTACTAAATACAATTTATCATCATCTATTAAAATATCTCTAATTTTTATATTTCTATATGGCTGGTTGTCTTCCTCATCAAATTCTAAATCAAGGTTTATTGTTTTAAATTTTTTAAAAATTAAATTATTATTATTTTTTATTTCATCTATGTTATTTGAATAAAAAATTGTGCCATCGTAAGAAACAAATATTATTCTGTCCATATATACGTCAAAATATCCAACTGGCCTGTGGATATATTTTTTTTTAAAAAATACTCCATATTTTTCCAATGGAAATTTTTGAAATTTATATTCATCTTTTTCAAAAAAAATTTTATTATCATCCATTATTTCTAATAATTTTAAATTTTTTCCTTCAATAATATTTTTTGTGTAATTGTATTTATGTGTAAAATAAATCGAGTAAAACTTGTAAAAATTTAATTTAACAAAAACTGCTAAAATAATAATAAAAATAGAAATTATTGTTAAATTTTTTTTATTTAGGTATTTTTTCATTTTTTTATAAAAATAAATATAAATATATATTAAAATATTTTATATTTTAAAATTATATAATATGAAAGTCTTGTATAATTATCAAATTGATGTGATAAAACTTTTAAGTCTTATAATAATTAAATGAGAACATATTAATGAATAAAAAATTTATTCCACTTTATAAACCTAGTTTATCCTTAAATGAAAAAAAAAATGTTATAAGCTGTATAGAGCAAGGCTGGATTTCATCAAAAGGCGTATATGTAAATAAATTTGAAAATGAATTTAAAAAAAAATTCAAATATAAATATGCGACAGTAACTTCAAATGGAACTACTGCTCTTCACTTAGCTTTAATGAGTCTAGGTATTAAAAAAGGTGATGAAGTTATAGTTCCCAATATTACATTTGTTGCTACAGCAAATGCTGTTACATATGTAGGCGCAAAACCTATTTTCGTTGATATAGATTCTAAAACTTGGCTTATGGACTATGATAAAATATTAAGAAAAATTTCAAAAAAAACAAAAGCTATAATTCTGGTTCACCTATACGGTTTCACTTACAATTTTGACGAAATTTTAAAAATTAAAAAAAAATATAAAATTAATATTATTGAAGATTGTGCAGAGTCTATTGGCTCTAAATATAAAAAACAATATTGTGGGTCATTTGGAGATGTCTCTACTTTCAGCTTTTATGGCAACAAAACAATAACAACAGGAGAAGGTGGAATGGTTGTTTGTAAAAAAAATTCAATTTACAATAAAATAGTAAAACTTAAGTCACAAGGTTTAAATATAAAAAAAATAAATAATTTTTATAATCATGAGATTATTGGATATAATTATAGAATGACAAATATTTGCGCTTCAATTGGATTATCTCAATTAAAAAAATTGGATTATTTTATTAAAAAAAAAAGAAAAATTTTTTCACTATACCAAAAATTTTTAAATAATAATTACGTAAAATTTCAAGAAAAAATTAATGCAACTGAGAGCACTTATTGGCTAGTAACCATCTTGTTAAAAAATGCTAAGTTAAAAAATAGTCTGCAAAAACATTTATTAAATAACTCTATCGAGACCAGGCTAATATTTACACCTATGAGCAAATTAAAAATGTATAAACAATCTAACAAAGAATTCAAAAATTCAAATAAAATTTATTATTCCGGCATCTCTTTGCCCTCGTTTCCAGACTTAAGTAATAATGAGATAAAAAAAATATGTAAAATAATAAATATTTATTTATTAAAAAAATTATAAAGGTAAGATTAATTTAATATGAATGATAAATTTATAAATAAAAATTTACTAAAAAAATATGGTTTCAAAAAATTAGGCTCAAATATAAAAATATCTCAAAATGCTACAATTATAGGTGAAAAAAATATCGAAATTGGAAACAACGTTAGAATTGATGATTACACCATTATTTCTGCTAAGGAAGGACGATTAAAAATTGGTTCCAATGTTCATATTGGTGGACAATGTTATTTAGGTTGTGCCGGAGGAATTAACATTAATAATAATATTAATATTTCGCAGGGTGTAAAAATATATTCAAAAATTGATGACTATTTAAATTTTACAAAGTTTAACAAAACCATCAAAGGTCATGTAAAAGTTATGAGTAATGTTATAATTGGATCTGGATCAATTATTTTAGGCAAGTGCACAATAAATCAAGGCACAACCATTGGTGCTTTATCATTTGTAAAAAAAGACTTAAGGTCATGGTCAGTTTATGCAGGAAATCCACTAAAATTTATTAAAAAAAGAAATAAAAAATAATTTTAATGAAAAAAATGGTGATAATTACATCAGGGATGTATCCTTCCCAAGGTATTTTAAACTTAATTAAATATATTTCATATTGTCTTGTAGATAATAAAAGTTTTAATAAAAAATATAATTTAAAAATTTTAATTTTTAATGAAAACCTATATTTAAAAACTAAAAAAATTATTTACAACTCATTTATATTTTTCAAAAACTTTTTTTCTAAGAATAAAAATAGAATTCATAGCTTCACAACGTCTTCAAAATATTTTTTTAAAGAAAATAAAAAAATACAAAAATATATTACTTATTTTTCAAAAATAGAGGATCATGAAAAATATAAACCTTATTTAGTTTTTCCAATTCAAAGTAAATTAAAAAATAAGCAATATAAATCATTTAGTTATATTTATGATCTACAACATTTAGATTTACCAAAATATTTTAAAAAAAAAGAAATTACTATGAGAAATGAAAATTTCAAAAAAATTATTAGAGAAAACGATGCTATTTTAGTGAATTCTAATTTCGTTAAAAAAGGATTATTGAGAAATTATGAAGTTAAAAATAAAAAAATTTTTACTATTCCTTTTTTACCTTATAAATATGATTCCAAAAGTAATCCAAGTATTAATTTAAAAGAAAAATTTAAAATAAGTAAAAATTTTTTTATTATATGCAACCATTTTTGGAAGCATAAGAATCATGATTTGGCATTTAGCGCCTTTTCAAGATTTTTAAATGATAATGATAATTATATACTTGTTTGCACTGGTTTAACTAATGACAGCAGGTTTCCAAATTATTTTAACGAATTAAAAAAAAAATATGGAAAGTTAATTGAAAATGAAAAAATAAAAATCTTGAACTTAATTCCTAGAGAAGAACAAATATATTTAATGCAAAAAAGTACTGCAGTTATACAGCCATCTTTATACGAAGGAGGTCCGGGCGGTTTTTCTGCTTATGAAGCAGTTTCTTATTCAAAAAAATTGTTACTATCAGATATAAAAATAAATAAAGAAATAAATTATAAAAATGTATTATTTTTTAGTTCCAAATCTTCAAGAGATTTATACATGAAATTGAAAAAAATAACTAAAACAAAAAATACTCTAAAAGTAAAAAATAATTCAAATATTAACAAGACAAAATTAGGTAACTATTTTTTTAATTTGATCGATAAAAATTAAAATAAATTATTTTTGACTATTAGTGTTTGTATATTTTGTTAATTTTATACCAAAAAAATATTTTTTTATAAACAGAATAAAAGCTTGTAAATTTTTTAAAATTTAATTCCTTTTTTATTTTTTTATTTTCTCCATGAGTTTTTAATATATCTGCATTGTGTCTTTTAGATAATTTTACATTTATTTGCTTATTATCATTAAAAATGTTCAATATTTCCAATATATTAATAGGCTTGTTTGAACATATGTTAAAAATTTTATGATTTTTAAATTTTTTAAGTATAATTTTATTTATAATCTTCATTACATCACCTATGTAAGTAAAATCTCTTTCATGATTTCCATAATTATTTAAATATAATTTTTTTTTAGTAAAATATGACTTAAATATTTTAAATAATAACATATCTGGCCTTCCCCATTCTCCATAAATTGTAAAAAAACGAAGTCCAACAAAATTTATCTTTGTTATTTTTTGATATGTATTAGCAATTTTTTCATTAAGTTTTTTTGATACACCATAAATATTAATAGGCTTTGTAATTTCCTTTTCACTTAATGGAAAATTTTTATTTTCGCCATAAACAGAGCTTGATGAGGCATAAATAATTCTATTTATATTTAATTTTTTTGCACAAAATATTATATTTAAAAAACCATTTATATTACTATCGATATATTTTGACGGATTTATAAAAGAGTATCTTACTCCAGCTTGAGCAGCCAAATGTATTATTAACTTTATTTTTTTAGTTTTAATATAATTGTAACATTTTTTCTCATCATTGATATCTATCTTTTTAAAAAAAAAGTTATTATATTTTTTTAACTCTTTAAGCCTTAAACGTTTGATTTTTTGTGAGTAATAATTGTCAATGTTATCTAACCCAAAAATTTTGTTATTTTTATTTTTTGAGAGATGCATAGCAATGCTCGAACCAATAAATCCAGCAGCTCCAGTAATTAGTATGTTCATTATAATTTCTTGAAATTTTTAATATATTTATAAATAAATATAAGAAGCACTAGTAATTTATTTTGCTTATTATCCAAACGTATTTGTATTTCTTCAAAAAAATGATCTATAAATTTTATTTTACTTGAAAAACCACCTCTTCTAAAAATTCCAAATAATTCATTTTTTTTTGTTCCAATACCTTTAAATTTTTCTTTAACAATCATTCTATAAAAATAATCATAGTCTGCCGAATATTTGTATTTTAAATTGTAAAGACCAACTTTTTTTGCAGAACTTGTTTTTATAAAAAAACCAGTTGAGTGGCTTGAATAAAATCCCCAACTCCAATGAATTTTGTATGGTTTATAACCATATAAAATTCCCCAATGTTTTTTAACTGCACCAAAAATAAAATCTTTTTCAGGATATTTAGTTATATAACTATTTAATATTTTAAATGCATCTATAGTAAAAGTATCATCAGAATTTAAAAAGCAAATATATTCTCCCTTAGCAAGCTGCATACCAAGATTGAATGCATCATAAATACCTTTATCTTTTACTTGGCACCAATATTCAATTTTTGAATCATATTTTTTTATTATATCAAGAGTTTTGTCTGTTGAACCACCATCAACAATAATATGTTCAAAATTTTTCTCTTTTTGAACATGTAAACTTTCAATGGATTCTTCTAAGTATTTTTCTCCATTTAGCACAACCGTAATAACTGAAATCATCGGGTAACTACTATCTTTATTTTTCGAAATATTTTGTTTTCTTAATCCTCCATCTTTGATTACATTTTCAGGAAATAAGATGCTTTTAAAAGTCATGATTAATCAAATGAAATTAATTAGTTTATTATATTTTATTTTAGGGTAAATTTTTAAATCTCTTTTTATTTTTTTTATATCTGCATAATTTTCTTTAATTTCATTTTTTCTATAAAATTTTTTATCAATTTTAGTATATTTTTTGTAATCCTTTCTATGTTTTTTAAAAAATAACTTAATAATATTTTTAAGTTCGATTGTTTTTCCTGTTGCTATTATATAATCATCCACGTATTTAGATTGCATTATTTTAACTGATATATTCATATATTCTACGGACCACCCCCAATCTCTTTTTACACTTGTATCACCAAGAGCTAATTTTTTTTTAAAATTTCCCTTTTTTAAATAATTTGAAACTTTTTTAAACACAAATTCATTAGATCTTATATTTGACTCGTGGTTAAAAAAAATAATGGAAAAAACTGGCAAGCTAAACATCTCCCTATAAGATTTAACAATTTCAAGGCCAATTAATTTAGATAAACCATATGGACTTAAAGGATTTTTTTCACTTTTTTCGTTTAATTTTTTGTTCGCGTGATAGCCAAATATTTCACTTGAACTTGCAAATAAAAGTTTTGATTTAAAAGATTTTTGTTTTCTGATGTATTCGAGAATTATTTGTAAAGGCTTTATATGGCTTTCAAAAGTATTTTTTTCTAATTTATTAAAGGATTTAAAAACATTATTTTGTGCACCAAAAAAAAATATATAATCATAATTTTTTCTTAAAATTCTAATTAAATTAGATAAATTTTTTCTCAATCTAAATACTTTGACTTTTTTTAAAATATTTTTCGATTTTAGATTATTTGACCAATTACTTTTTTTTCTTGATACGCCATGCACTTCGATATTTTGTTTAAGCAAACAATCAGAAATATGCGTACCATCTTGACCAGATATTCCTAAAATCAAAGCCTTTTTTATTTTTTTTTTAATCATAATAATTTTTAAATAAAATGTTATAGATATTCATTAATTAAATTTAAATATTTTATAGTATTTTTTTTATATGAAAAAATACTTAAACTTTTATGTCCTTTAATAATTTTTTTTTTATAATACTTGTTTTTTTTATATTTAATTATAGCTTTGGCAATTGACTTAAAGTCTCCAATTTTTACTAGTTGGCCATATTTACCTTTATTTAAAATTTCAGCCGGGCCAGTTGGACAATTTGTAGAAATGATGTATTTTTTTAAATAAAGTGCCTCAACTAATACATTTGGAGATCCTTCAAAAATTGAGGAAAGTAAAAATATATCTGCTTGTTTTATATATGGAAAGGGATTTTGCTTATATCCCAGTAATTTAACTTTATTTTTTAAATTATTTTGATCTATAAATTTTTGTAAGTTTTTTTCCTCCTCACCTTTACCCAAAATTGCAAGTTCAATATTTTTATTTTTTAAAATTTTCATTGCTTTTAAAATTGTTAAAAAATCTTTTTGTGTTGTTAATCTACCTATAGAAATCAATTTTATTGATTTTTTATTATATATTTTTTTTACTTTAAATTTAGATTTTTTAGAGATTTTTTTAAAATCAAATGGATTTAGAATACATTTACAATTAATATTATATCTCTCATCCATTTCTTTTTTAAATTTGAAGCTATTAACAATAATTTCGTCGGTTAGTTTAAAATAGTGAGAAAAAATCATCTGCTTAAAAGGATTTTTTGACCAACCCGTTGAGGATGAGTTAGATCTTGAAATAACAGATATTCCAAAAAATTTTGATAATATTATAACGAATATATTAGCTTGAAATGATAATACAGTATAATTCCTGTTGAAAAGCAATATTTTTGCTAGAACAATTAAGCAAAATATATACTTTGAGTATCTTCCTTTAATAAAAGAAAAATTAAAAAAAGGATTTATTATATTTATGTTTTTTCGTATTTTTTTTTTCGATTTATTATCAAAAGTAATTAGTATTATGTTTTTTAACTTTAAGCTAAGGTAGTTAAGTATTAAAAATAAGTTCTTTTCAACACCACCATCTTCTATAGAAGGTATAAATACTATCAACTTTTTGCTAGCATTTTTCATATTTTTAAACTGTAAACAAAAAATTGTCTAATTTATCGGTATAGTTTTTCATAGTTTTTAATTTAAAAAAATATTAATTAGTAATATAAAACAGTAAATACATAATACTATTGCTTTAAAATTACAAACAAGAAAAAAATTATAACAAATTAATAGATTTGATTCCAAAAAAAAGAATTTTTTACTGGTCACCACACTTAACTCATATCGCTACCTCAAGAGCGGTAATTAATTCAGCGTATAGTTTTAAAAAATATAGCAAGGAATACGAATGTTCTATAATAAATTTTTTTGGCGAATTTAATAATCACTATGAAGAATTAAATACAAAAGACATCAAAACCCACAACTTCTTTAATTCGAATATAATTAAATATTTACCAATATATGGCAAAATAAAAAGCAGATTATCATTCTTAATTTTTTTCATATTAGGATTTTTTCCTTTTCTATCTTTAATAAAGAAAAAAAAACCTAATTTTGTTATTATACATTTGATAACATCATTGCCATTAATTCAATTAATATTATTTAATTTTGAGACAAAATTTATTCTTAGAATTTCTGGATTACCTAGGCTGGGATTAATTAGAACATTTATTTGGAAAATAGCTTTTAAAAAAATCTACGCTGTAACATGCCCAACAAAAAATACTTATGATTATATAAAAAGTTTAAATATAATTGAAAAACATAAATTAAAAGTTTTGTACGATCCAATATTAGAAGTTAATAAAATTAATAAAGATAAAAAAAAAAAAATTGACACAAGGGAAGATTTTTTTCTAGCGGTAGGCAGACTTACAAAGCAAAAAAATTTTTTATTTTTATGTCAAGCTTTTAATAAATTTATTAATCTATTTCCAGAAAATAAAAAAATGAAATTATTTATAGCTGGAGACGGTGAACAGAAGTTATCTATACAAAATTTTTTAAAAAAAAATAAGCTTGAAAATAATATTTATTTATTAGGTCACAAAAAAAATATATTTCCATATTTTAAAAATGCAAAGGGTTTTATACTTTCATCTTTATGGGAGGATCCTGGTTTTGTTCTTATAGAAGCCGGCATATGCAGAACTCCAATTTTTTCTAGTGATGCTTTGCCAGGACCTAAAGAAATTATAAAAAATAATTTCAATGGTATACTTTTTAAAAGTAATAATTTAAATAGTTTTATTGAAAACTTTCCAATATTTATTAATAACTTAAATGACAATAAACTTCGAATTAATAACTTAAAATATATTAAAAAATTCACAATTTTTAATCACTATAATACTTTTTTAAAAATTTTAGACAGAAGATTGGAGACATAATAATCTCAATATAATTATTATAATAATAAATTAAGATTTTATTGAATTGAATTATATAAAGTATATTAATTATGAACAAAACTATGAAGATGCTGTATTTATTATTCTTAATTTTTATTTCTTTAATTTCGTCTACTTCGATTAGTTATGCTTATCTAGATCCTGGAACTGGGAGTATAATATTACAGGCAATTTTAGGATTTGTAGCCGCGAGTATTGCAACAATAACATTGTATTGGAATAAACTGAAAAATTTTTTTAAAAAACTATTAAGTAAAAAAGATAAAAAACCAGATGATTTTTGACAAAGGTTCTTTTAGAGATCAAGCAGGAAAGGTTTTTTACTCAAACAATAAAGTATATAGAATTATTAACAAGGAAGGATTGAAGAGGTTAAATTACATTATAGAAAAAAATATAATTAAAAAATCTATTAATGATAATTATTTAATTCAGACCAGATTAGTTGATAAAGAAAATTTTTCAGAAGAATTTTCACAAGATGATTTAATTTATGAACATGAAAAAATTCCATATATTTCATATCCCTATGAATGGTCTTTTTCTCAGCTAAAAGCTGCGGCACTACATCATTTAGATTTTCATTTATATTTGCTTGATCTTGGGGCAACTTTAATAGACGCATCAGCTTATAATATTCAATTTATTGGTCACAAACCGATATTTATAGATTTACTTTCTTTAAAAAAATATGACGATGGTGAATATTGGACCGGGCATAAACAGTTCTGTGAAAATTTTCTTAATCCTCTAATTTTACAATCAAAAAAAGGTATAAATTTTAATAATTGGTTTAAAGGAAATTTAGAAGGAATCAAAACACAAGATTTAAATAATATTTTAAATTTTACAGATAAAATTTCTTATAATATTTTTTTCCAAGTATATTTGCTTAACAAATTTGAGGAAAAATCTAAAAATTCAGAAATTAAAATTGATTCTAAATTAAAAAAAAAATTTCCTAAGAAAAGTTATAGCTCACTTTTAAAACAGTTAAAAAACTTTATCAAAGGATTAAAACCAAAAAAAAACAAGACTCTCTGGGAGAACTATTCAACTACTAATACCTATGAAAAGAGTGAAGAAAAAAATAAAACAGAATGTGTAAAAGAATTTATAAAAAAAAATAATTTTGATACTCTATGTGATTTAGGATGTAATAATGGTTTGTATTCAATATTATCATTACAAAATGGATGTAAAAAAGTTATTGGATTCGATTATGATCTTAATGCAATAGATCAGGCATATAACTTTTCTTGTAAAGATAAACTCAATTTTTTACCTATTTATTTTGATGCTTCTAACCCTAGCACAAGAATAGGATGGAATGAAGTTGAAAGAAAAAGTTTTAATGACAGAGCAAATTTTGATTGTGTTTTGGCTCTAGCTTTTAAACATCATTTAAGTTTAGCAAAAAACATTCCTTTAGATGAGGTAATTATGTGGATAATATCTTTGGCTCCAAAAGGACTAATTGAATTTATTCCTAAAAGTGATGAAACAGTAAAAAAAATGTTAGAGATCAAAGGAGATATTTTTCAAAATTACACTGAAAAAAATTTTGAAAAATATATAAATGAAAACGGAAAAATAATTTCAATAACAA
>MDTG01137198.1_pt1 | contig 12178 bp, 11 predicted proteins | sample 811421 | NCBI WGS metagenome assembly MDTG01 (sample SAMN05326645, study PRJNA326480) | marine metagenome | isolation source: seawater | place: Pacific Ocean: South East | collected 2011
ATAATTGCAACCCTCCCAACTTCAGATTTATTAATTGCCATAACATCAAGATTATTTCGTAGAATGAGGAATATTTATTAGAGAATAATTAACAAAGAACCATTTCACCACAAACAAGAGGAATAAGTTGAAATCAGAAGATTGTTATGAAATCGAATTTAATGAAATAGCAGATGCTCTTGCTGCTATTAGAAACGGCGAATGCGTTGTTGTAGTCGATGATGAGAAAAGGGAAAACGAAGGAGATTTGATCTGCGCTGCGCAATTTGCAACTCCGCAACAAATTAATTTCATGGCACGAGAAGCTAGAGGATTAATCTGCTTAGCAATGCAAGGGGAGAGATTAGACCAATTAGACCTTCCTCTGATGGTAGATAGAAATACAGATTCAAACCAAACAGCTTTCACTGTAAGCATTGATGCTGGACCAGAATTTGGAGTTACAACAGGTATTTCAGCAGAGGATCGAGCTAAAACAATTCAAGTTGCTCTAAATAATCAAACCAAACCAATAGATTTAAGAAGACCAGGTCATATTTTTCCACTAAGAGCAAAAATTGGTGGTGTCTTGAAAAGAGCAGGTCATACAGAAGCAGCAGTGGATTTATCATTACTCGCTGGCTTGTCTCCTGCAGGAGTTATCTGTGAAATACAGAATCTTGATGGATCCATGGCAAGACTGCCAGAGTTAAAAAAATATGCACATGAAAGAAATTTAAAATTAATAAGCATTGCAGATTTAATTCACTACAGGCTAGAAAACGAGAGATTTGTTTATAGACAAGCAATTGCAAAACTACCAAGTCTCTTTGGCGACTTCAAAGCGATTGGTTATAAAAATGATTTGGATGGTTCTGAACATGTTGCAATAATCAAAGGGAATCCAGAAAAATTAAAAGAACCAGTTTTAGTTAGGATGCACTCTGAGTGTCTTACTGGAGATGCATTTGGCTCATTAAGATGTGATTGCAGGCCACAATTGGAAGCCGCCTTATCAAGAATTTCACAAGAGGGAGAAGGTGTCGTTGTATATCTAAGGCAGGAAGGAAGGGGTATTGGATTAGTAAACAAATTAAAAGCGTACAAACTTCAAGATGGAGGACTGGATACCGTTGAGGCTAATGAAAAACTTGGTTTTCCTGCTGATTTAAGGAATTATGGAGTAGGCGCGCAGATATTGACTGATTTAGGAATAAACAGGCTTAAACTATTAACAAACAACCCAAGAAAGATTGCTGGTCTGGGTGGATATGGACTAAAGGTCGAATCTAGAGTTCCATTAGTGATATGTCCTGGAGATCATAATGCTGCATATCTTGAAGTAAAAAGAGAAAAACTTGGACATTTAATTGATAACAATAAACAATCAAGCTTTGTAAATGAAAGACAGAATATTGTTGTTTTTTGGGATGGAAAAATTAAAAATGATGATCTTAAACATTTTGAAAATAAAGCTAACAAATGGTCTGAGAATCACTTCTTAAATATAACCATACAAAGCACTCCAAGGTTAAAAGCTATTTGTGAAAACCCTTTATTTATTTGGAATATTAGGCATAGAGATATTAAAGCACATTTAGAAAGAAAGTTAATAGATAAGAGATTATTGGAGCTACTCCTTAAAGAATTAAGTAACTGGGAAAATACTGATAGGATAGGAATAATAAAAACAAATAATTACGAGCAACTCTTACATCCATCTCAAAATATATTACTAGAAAAGAAAAAAATTGATGAACTAACAAATATTGCTAGTTCGCCATTATTTGATTGGGATATCAAGGAAAAGACAACTATGATTGTCTGGGATTATTAATAAAATATGAATTATTTGATAACATTTACTTTGTTAATTCTTGTGCCATTAGTTATTGATAAAAGCACTTTCAAGTCATCGGTTTTGCCAAAAACAGTATGGACACCATCTAAATGTGGCTGAGGTGCATGAACTAAAAAGAATTGGCTACCGCCTGTATTTTTTCCTGCATGAGCCATTGAAAGTGAACCAGCTAGATGTTTATTAGAGTTTATTTCACAATCTATAGAATAACCTGGACCTCCAGTACCTGGCATTCCGCCAGCTCCTTCTCTTGTATTTGGACATCCTCCTTGAGCCATAAATCCATTAATTACCCTGTGGAACGAGAGACCGTCATAAAAACCTTCATTTACAAGCTTCAAAAAATTCGCAACTGTATTTGGGGCATCATTATCAAAAAGATCTAATGTCAATTTGCCTTTATCAGTAGTCATCAATACTTTTGACATTGAAAATTGTTAAATTATTACACCAATATAATAACTGTTTAAAAAAAACAAAGCACAATAATCTTTTATTAATAATGTCTAGAAAAATAGACTAAAAATCACTACCAACCTTACTTAGCGCAATTCTCAAGTTACCATTAGACTCAAGAAGTAATTGCTTTGCTTTAGAAACATCTAAGTTGGACATAGCAATTAATAACGATAGTTTTACGGATCCATTAGTCTTTTTCAACAATCGCAAGCCAGCTTCTCTATTAACAGAACCAATTTCGAACAAGATGCCAAGGGCTCTATTTAATAATTTATTATTTGTTACGGAAAGATCTATCATTCTATTCCCATAAACCTTCCCTAGTTTAATCATTACAGATGTAGAAATGATATTCAGTGCCATTTTTGTTGCAGTACCAGATTTTAGCCTTGTAGAACCTGCAATAACTTCTGGACCAGTCAGCAACCTAATATCAATATCGTTTGATAAAGATGATTCACTATGAGGTACAGATGAAATAGAAATTGTTAGCGCGTTTATACTTTTTGAATAATTTAATGCCGAAATAACATAAGGGGTTCTTCCACTTGATGTTATTCCAACTAAAACATCATTACTATTAAATTTTTTATCTTTAAGATCAGTAATTGCAAGGTGATTACTGTCCTCAAGAGACTCAGAGCTTTTTGTAAGTGATGATTCGCCTCCTGCGATAATACCTTGAACAATTTCAGAAGAAGTACAGAAGGTGGGTGGACACTCAGATGCATCTAAAACACCTAATCTTCCAGATGTGCCACTACCCAAGTAAAAAAGCCTTCCATTGGATTTAAGTTTTAATGTGATTTCGTCAATTGCTTGAACTATTTCTGGAATTGCTAAATTAACTGCTTTTTGTGGTTCCTTATCAGCTTCTGAGAAAATATTCACTATTTCATTAGTAGATTTAGTATCTATGTCAACTGACTCTAAATTAATCCTCTCTGTTAATATCTTTAAACTATGATCTTTAATATTGAAGTTGATCATAGAAGATTTTCTAATCGTTTTTTTATATCATCAAGCTGGTCATTCGAAGAGTTTTTATAGTTTTTAGTATCTAGATTATTCCAATTTCCTACTTCTAAATTAGAAAGTGGAGGTGAGATCATAAGACGTTCTTCATCTGTACTTGGAATAAACCCTTTCTCGACAAACCGAGCTTCATATCCAGCCTCATGACAAAAGGCTTCTATATCCACTCTCGTTAATTCCTCTACTGTTGGGGTTGGAAAATCTTGAGCCTCGAGCAGTCCGCAATATCTTTCTGCATCATCCCTATCCTGGAACATTAGAATTACAGTTGTACCCTTAAGTTCTAGTGAGTGAATACCCTCACTTTCAGTCCCCGCTTCATATAAAAGGACATGAACTAACATAGAAATCGAATAATCAATTTCATTATAATTCTTTAAAATAAATAAACAATATTATTCTAAAAACTTTCCATGGATATTTCATTTAATCGATGATATAAGGCGATTTCAGAATCACTCAAGTTTTCAGGCAAGACAATAATTATTTCGACAATTTGATCTCCACGATAATCTTCATATTCCATGCCACGACCTCTAAGTCTCAACAACCTTCCCGAAGAAGAATTTGGTGGTACTTGCAAAGTAACGATGCCACTTAAAGTTGGTATATCTACAGCACATCCCAACAATGCATCATGAGGATACAATTCAAGTCTATACATAACCCTAAGCCCATCAATTCTTAAACCTTCTGCAGTTTGTACCTTTAATTGTACAAAATGATCTCTACAACCGATTGCTGCACCCTCAATTCGTAATCTCCACCCATCACCTGCAAAAGGAGGAGTTAAAACTTCAACAAGTATTCCATTCTGTAATTCTATATCGACTGTTGAACCATAAAGAGCTTGTTCGGGAGTGATTTCGACTATAGTTTCTTGATCTTCATAAACTAACGTTGGAGGTGGTGATTGTTCACTTGTTGTGGGAATATTTTGATTAAAGTTGGCTTGATCATAATTGTCATATTCGTCTTGGGAAAGATCACAGAACTCATTATTAATATCATCACCACTTTGACTTTCAAAATTAGTTTTAATCCCTAATATAACCTCTAAATATTCCTCATAAGAAGGAAATCTATTCTCAAAAATATCTTTGGATTTACTATTCTTTTTCTCCCAAGCAATTCTTTTATTTGGATCACTTAAAATAGCGTAGGCTTCATTTATTAACTTAAAACGTTCCTCTGCATTAATATCATTTTTATTGAGATCAGGGTGCCACTTTCTAGCTTCTCTCCTAAAGGCCGCTTTAAGTTCAGATGCATCACATTCAGGCGACACACCCAAAAGAGACCAGTAGTTTGGTTCAACGGTAATAGTCATTGTCCCACGGATCTATATCCCTTCTTTTGTAATTATTTTCATCAATTCTGTTTTGACCTCTTTGGGAATAATCCCAAGGATCATCATCATCCCAATAATCATCTGAAAATAATTCGTCTTTCAAAGATCCAAAGGTATTTTTCAAACCTTGTATCGGGTTAGAGTCAGTTTTTCTCTCAGCAGATAAACGACGATTTAATCCAAATAGAGCTTCTTGTAAAGAACCAACAGCATACTCAAGTTCTTGTAAATCGTTTTCTTCGAGTAAATCTTCAACATCTCTCAATGCAATTTCTACCGCTCTCTGCTGTCTTTCAGCTCCATAGGGTCCTAGTTCTAGAGACGCATCTCTAAGCCTTCTTTCAGCTTGTGCAACAAGTGTCAAAGCATTATTTTTTTGATCGATTGAAGCACGTTTTTTTCTATCCTCAGAAGCTTTTGCCTTGGACTCCTCAATTAGTTTATTGACTTCATTTTGATTTAAATTTGAGCCACCAGTAACACTCACAGACTGTTTCCTTCCTGTGGTTCTATCGGTTGCACTAACTTCTAGTAAGCCGTTAGCATCAATATCAAAAGCCACTTGTACCTGAGGGACACCTCTCGGTGCAGGAGGGATTCCAGATAATCTGAATTTACCTAGTGATTTATTATCGGACGCCATTTGCCTTTCGCCTTGCCAAATATGAATTTCTACTGATGATTGGTTTGATGCAGAGGTACTGAAAACATCTGATTGCCTTACAGGTATGGAAGTGTTCCTAGGAATTAAAACTTTCATTAAACCTCCTACCGTTTCAAGCCCAAGAGAAAGAGGAGTGACATCATTTAACAAAAGATCTCTAAGCTCTCCTGAAATAATTCCGCCTTGAATTGCGGCACCGATAGCAACTACTTCATCCGGGTTAACAGATTGACAAGGTGGATTAGGGACTAATGTTTTAACTAATTGCTTTACCATTGGCATTCGTGTACTGCCACCAACTAGTACGACCTCATCAATTTCCTCAGGATTCCATCCTGAATCATCAATAACAGTATTAACAGGATCAAATAATTTATCTAAAAGATCACTGCAAAGGCTCTCATAAATCTTTCTAGTAAGGGTCGTTTCAATATGTAGTGGGCCCTCATTCCCTGTGGAAATAAAAGGAAGTGAAATTGGAGTGGATTGAACTCCAGATAACTCTTGCTTTGCCTTCTCGGCAGCCTCGGTAAGTCTTTGTAAAGATTGTCTATCTCTCCTTAAATCAACTTTATTTTTTTTTAAAAATTCTTCAGCTAGCCAATTAACAATTCTCTGATCAAAGTCATTTCCTCCAAGTTGAGTATCACCTGAAGTAGCTTTCACTTCAAATACACCATTAGAAATTGACATTAAAGAAACATCAAATGTGCCACCACCCAAATCAAAAACTAGTACTTTTCGTGAAGAACTTTTATCAAATCCATATGCAAGTGCTGCAGATGTAGGTTCATTCAAGATCCTCTCAACTTTTATTCCTGCCAGAATGGCTGCATCACGGGTGGCTTGTCTTTGTGAATCATTGAAATAAGCTGGTACGGTAATTACAGCAGAATCAACATTCTCACCTAGATAAGTCTCTGCATCATCTATTAATTTTCTAATAATGTTTCCAATTAATTCTTCGGGAGCATATTCTCTTTTAGTAACAGGTGAAGTAATGCGAACATTTCCCTGATCATTTGCACGAACGTTGTAAGGAACTGAGAGGCTATTTTCTTCAAGTTCATCCCATGATCTTCCTACAAATCTTTTTAAATTTGAAAAAGTATTTTTTGGATTAAGTACTAATTGTCTTCTGGCGAGCTGTCCCACTAATAATTCTGATTCTTTCGTAAACCCAACAACTGATGGAGTAGTTCTTGCTCCTTCGGCATTAGATATAACCACAGGCCTACCAGCCTCCAACACCGCTACTACGGAATTAGTAGTTCCCAAGTCAATGCCAACTATTCTCCCCATGGCAATACTTATTTAAGCCCCACAGTAACTAGCTTTTTATTGTATTCAATACTTATTATGTACCCTTCAACACTTAAAGCCAATCATTAAGCCTCACTTAGTGAAAAATTTGAAAATAGAAATATATTTAAAGTGTAAAGCAATAACATGTGTCAAAAGCAAACACGACAAAATTCCAACTTAGAACGAGGACCAACTCAGAGAAGCTTGTTGATGTTGGTTTTAAAAACTTTGTAATTGCTATGGCTTCAATGGTAGCTGTAGTTCTTTTTTCGATATTCACAGTTGTTTACTATGAGTCTACTGAATCAATTTCTAGATATGGATTAAGTTTTCTTTTTAAGTCCTCATGGAATCCAGTTACTGATGAATATGGTGCTTTTACAGCAATTTATGGAACACTTTTTACTTCAATTGCCTCGTTATTAATTGCAATACCTCTAGGAGTTGGCACAGCTATATTTATAACTGAAAATATAATTCCAAAATATATAAGAGATGTTATTGGAATAATGGTTGAGTTGCTAGCTGCTATTCCATCGGTAGTTTTGGGACTATGGGCAGTATTTATCATGGAACCTTTTTTAAGACCAGTTTTAAACATTATCTATGAAATATTTGGTTTTCTACCTTTATTTGGAACTAAACCTATGGGTGCTGGAATGGCACCTGCTATTTTAATTTTAGTAGTCATGATATTACCTATAATTACGTCAATATCTAAAGATTCACTAAATCAAGTTCCATCTAAACTTAGACATGCGTCCTATGGAATTGGAGCTTCGAGATGGACCACAATTTTCAAAGTTATTATACCTGCAGCAATTTCTGGAATAACTGGCGGAGTTCTACTTGCTCTTGGAAGAGCAATGGGTGAGACAATGGCTGTCACTATGATTATAGGTAATTCTAATAACTTCAGCTGGTCAATATTTGCACCTTCTTATACTATTTCTTCAATGCTAGCGAATCAATTCGGCGAGGCAGATGGAAGCCAGGTTTCCTCATTAATGTATGCAGCTCTTATTTTAATGATATTAACACTTGTGGTTAATGTATTTGCTCAATGGATTGTTAAAAAATTAAGCCTAAAGTATCAATAGTCATGAATAATAAGAACAATAGAAAACTAAAATATAATCCCTCTTTAAAAAGAAATATATGGAATAAGTTATTAACAGTTACTTCTGCCTTGTTTGCTGTAATTTCAGTACTGCCTTTATTATTAGTTATCACCTATATTTTAATAAAAGGTGGAAGTTATATTAATTTAGAAACTTTAATACTTGAACCAGAACCCCCTGGAGATGATTTACTTTCAGCTGGAGGAATTGGACCAGCGATAACAGGAACAATAATCATGACATTTATAGCCTCCATGATCTCAATACCTGTTGGAGTAGGAGGTGGGATTTACCTCGCTGAATACTCAAAATCAGGAAGATTTGCAAAGTTTATTAGATTTGGAACGAATGTACTTGCAGGTGTCCCATCAATAATTGCTGGGGTTTTCATATACGCAATAATAGTATCAACTAAAATTTTATTTGGATCAATGTTTAGTGGTTTTGCTGGAGGTATTTCACTATCAATCTTAATGCTTCCTACAATTATTAAAACAACTGATGAAGCATTAAAATTAGTTCCAAATGATATGAGAAGAGCTGCATATGGAGTTGGATCTTCAAAGTTTACAATGATATCTAGCATTACATTACCAGCAGCATTCAGTTCAATTTCCACAGGTATACTTCTTGCACTTGCTAGAGCAGCTGGAGAGACAGCTCCCTTATTATTTACGGCACTTTTTTCTAGGTATTACATAACAAGTTTCAATGATCTTTTTTACGAAATGGGTTCTTTATCAGTTTTAATCTATAATTTTGCACTTGAACCATATGAAGCTCAGAATCAGTTAGCTTGGGCAGCCTCATTTATATTAGTAGTTGTTCTTTTGTTTCTAAATATTCTTTCAAGATGGATAGGATCACTTGGATCCTTTTCTAAAACTAAACTATAATTATGAAAAAGTTAGATAATAAAATGATTAACAAATCAATTCAAATAAATAAAAGCTCTATCAATGATTCGTCTATCTCTGTTTCATTAGATAATGTTTCTATAAAATATGAAAATTCAATAGCTGTTAAAAATGTATTTTGCGACATAAAGAAAAATCATGTTACATCTTTTATTGGTCCATCTGGTTGCGGAAAGTCAACTGTCATCAGAGCAATAAATCGTATGAACGATTTAATAGAAGGTTGTAAATTATCAGGCAGTGTAACTTTCGAGGGTATAGACATTTATGCAGATGATATTGATCCTGTTGAAGTAAGAAGGAGAATTGGAATGGTCTTTCAACAGCCAAATCCTTTTCCTAAAAGTATTTATGAAAATATTGCTTTTGGAGCAAGAGTAAACGGTTACAAGGGAAACATGGATCAATTAGTCGAAGAATCTTTAATTAAAGCAGCTGTATGGGATGAATGTAAGGATAAGTTAAATGAAAGTGGGTATTCATTATCAGGGGGGCAACAGCAAAGATTATGTATTGCAAGAACAATCGCAATTGAACCTGATGTAATTCTGATGGATGAACCCTGCTCAGCACTAGACCCATTATCTACTTTAAAAATTGAAGAGACAATTCATGAATTAAAGAAAAATTTTACAATCATTATTGTTACTCACAATATGCAACAAGCAAATAGAGTTAGTGATTATACAGCATTTTTTAATACAGAAAAGAAAGGAAAAAACCTTAGTGGAAAAGTCGGGTTTTTAGTCGAATATAGTAAAACTAAAAATATGTTTAATTCTCCAAAGCAAAAGTCAACTCAAGATTATATTTCTGGGAAATTTGGTTAAAAATTCTTCCTATTTAACATAAAAAATTTTATCCAACAACGGAGAGAGAGGGATTCGAACCCTCGATAGGGTTGCCCCTATACAGCATTTCCAGTGCTGCGCCTTCAACCACTCGGCCACCTCTCCAAAATAAAGCAATGAAATAAAAATTCAAATGCCTCCTGTTAAATATATACCAAAAGAGTGCTGTAATTAGAAAAAGATCATTTGATTTAATCATTTAACAACTTACAATGAATTTAACTTTTCATATTTAATTAACAAGAAGCAATAAATTGATTTTAAGATATATAGACCTAATAAAAGAGAATGATTAATATATTCATAAAACTACTTTTATGAATATAAGTTCTTGTAAAACTACAGCTAAAAGAGCATCTCTAAAAACCGATGAGCTTGAAAATTTATTACAAATAGCAAAGGAAGCAGCAGAAAGAGGAGGTGCATCATTAATGAACAATTACGGAAAAATTAAAACAATTAATAGCAAAGGTACAGCAGGTGATCTAGTAACCAATGCTGATCTAGAATGTGAGAAATTATTAATAGAATATTTAGAAGAAAAGACTCCAGATATTTCAATTCTTGCAGAAGAAAGCGGATCTAAATTAAAGAAGGGCCAATTAAAGTGGTGTATAGATCCTCTTGATGGAACTACAAACTATGCACATGGATATCCATTCTTTGCGACATCTATAGGTTTAATTTGGAACAATAGTCCAATATTGGGGGCAATATCAGTACCGTCATTGAATGAGACATACTATGCTTCACCTGAACATGGATCTTTTTGTAATGGAAAAAAAATACATGTAACGAATACAAATAACTTAGCTGAATCTTTATTGGTAACAGGTTTTGCTTATGATAGACGTACTTTATTAGATAATAATTACTCTGAATTCTGTTGGCTAACACACCGCACGCATGGGGTTAGGAGAGGAGGCGCTGCCGCTGTTGATCTTGCATTTGTAGCATCAGGAAAAGTTGATGGTTTTTGGGAACGTGGTCTAGCAAAATGGGATATGGCGGCAGGCGTTCCAATAGTTGAACTTGCAGGTGGATCAGTAAGCAATTACCCAAATGGAGAATTTGAACTTAATAGCGGAAGAATTCTTGCATGTAATCCTGAAATAAGAGAAGAGCTTGTAAATGAATTATCCAAAGTCGAACCATTAAATCCAAAGTCCTATGGTGGAAAATAGTCATAATTTATGTGATCCTAAGTAAATGAAAAAGTTTAAATAATGACACTGCAAGCTGCCTCAGGTGCACGCGACTTAAATCCTCAACAAGTAAAAAAGAATCACCTTATTGCATCGAAACTTTCGTCGTTGTACCAACTTTGGGGATATGAGCGGATATCACCTCCGCATATAGAGCGGTTGGACACATTAATGGCAGCTGGTGGAATATCGAGCAACGAAATACTTAAAATCGTATCTGACGAACCAGTGGGACTAAGACCTGAGATGACAGCCTCAATTGTCCGAGCGGCTTCAACCAGATTTAATAAATATGAGAGGCCTCTTCGCTTCTGGTCTACTGAGACTTCATTCAAATGTAATAAAGGTATTGATGGTGGTATTTACATTGAAGAATCATTCCAAAGCGGTGTTGAATTGATTGGAGCAAAGGCAATCAATGCAGAAATAGAGCTGTTATCTTTACTTATTGAATCATTAAAAACAATAGAAATTGATAAGGAATACAAAACCACTTTACTCATAGGAAATACATATTTAATGAAATTAATTTTAGGCTCATTAGACACGAAAAATATAGAAGAAATCAAAAATATACTCAGCAATCTTGATTATATAGCCTTAAATAATCTTCTAATAGATGAAGAAGAAAGAAAATCAATAAAGGAAATTATGAATACTAGAGGAGAACCAAAAATAATATTAACTAAATTAAAAAAAATATATGGATCAAACAAATACATTGAGAATCTAGAAGAATTATTCACTATCATAGAACCATTGGCAAAGGAAAATGGTATCGAAGTGCAACTTGATCCAACTCTAGGAACACAGTATAAGCTTTACAGTGGATTAACATTTTCACTTGTTTCAGAGACATCAAGTTCGCCTATTGTTATTGCGAAAGGTGGAAGATATGATGATTTAGTAAAAAAATTCAGTTCAAGTGATAACTATTGCTATGGAATAGGTTTTAGTATTAGTATAGATAAATTAAGAGAATTAATAAGCTCAAATAAAGACCTTAATTGTAATAATAAAAAAATATTAGTTGCATACAAGAATAGTCAAAGTTTATATAAAGCATTAAAGCATCAACAAGATTGGCATAGTAAAGGGGTTGTTTCAGTAATTTCTCACGAACCCTTAAAAACAGAAAACGAAACTATTCAATTATTAAAATCCAATAGATGTACAGAAATAGAATGGATAGATTGATATTAATTCCAAAAATCATAGAAAATTGTCAGGGAACGAAAACTATTCAGCTTTAATCAATAATACTTTCAATACATCTTCATGAATATAAATATATATCGCTATGATGTTAAAAATTTAGCTAAGTCATGGCCGTTAAAGAAGAAGGAACTATTCTTATTCACACAGAAAATATATTTCCAATTATAAAAAAAGCTGTTTATTCAGATCACGAAATATTCTTACGAGAGCTG
>MDTG01333463.1_pt1 | contig 12178 bp, 9 predicted proteins | sample 811421 | NCBI WGS metagenome assembly MDTG01 (sample SAMN05326645, study PRJNA326480) | marine metagenome | isolation source: seawater | place: Pacific Ocean: South East | collected 2011
AAAATAAGCAATGTTCTCTTGCCAGTTTAAGACCATCAGCTTACTTAGTTAATTTCTTTCTATTGCTCTGCGAACGATCGTGTTGATAATGAGCTGGAGGTTGCTGAAATGCGAATTACCCCATTACTAACCGCTACGCTGGTTTGTGGGTTTACCTACATGCTTATTCTGGAGCGTGACGCGCTCTTCGCCTTTTCTGGCGTAGAAAACGAAGTTCCCGTCCAAGAAGTGGTTGAAGAACGAATAGAAGATAAGCCACCCGTTTCTGTTCTGGTGTTGAAATCAATAGCGAAACCGGTCAAAAGAGGTATCGTCCTCCGCGGCCAAACTGCCGCCTTTCGCCTGTTAGATGTGAAAGCAGAAACAAATGGCACCGTTACTTCTTCTCCATTGCGCGCTGGCACTATGGTTGGTCAAGGCGAATTGTTGTGCAAGTTAGACCCCGGAACAAAAAAAGCCTCCCTAGATGAAGCAAAGGCACGTTTAGCCGAAGCACAAGCAAACAACAACGCATCCGCAACGCTCGTTCAAAAAGGCTATGCTTCTGAAACTTCGGCTATTTCCCGTGTCGCACAACTGCAAGCAGCTCAAGCGGCTGTCGAACGAGCCAAAACCGAAATGGAACACCTTGAGGTTCACGCACCGTTTTCTGGAATCCTCGAAACGGACACAGCTGAATTTGGTGCGCTTATGCAAACCGGAGCAACTTGCGCGCGCATTCTGGAATTAAACCCAATCAAACTTGTGGGATATGCGACCGAACAACAAGTACAGCGCATCGCAGTCGGCGGCCCAGCAGGTGCACGCTTGATCAGTGGTGACACCGTAGTTGGAGAGCTGACTTTCATCTCGCGGAGTGCCGACCCGTTGACAAGAACATTTAAGGTTGAGGTGACCGTGCCAAACGAAAACCTTTCTATTCGCGACGGTGCTACAGCTGAAATTTACATCGGTCTTAACGGTGAAACAGGCCACTTATTACCACAATCCGCGCTTACACTAAACGACCAAGGCATCATCGGCGTACGCGTAGTGGAGGGCGGAACTGCAAAATTTGTTCCAATCTCCATTGTCAATGAAACAGCCTCAGGCGTTTGGGTAACAGGCCTTAATGACCACGTTGATGTTATCGTTGTAGGCCAAGAATACGTCGTAACTGGACGCCGCGTCACAGTCACATATCGCGAGAACGCTTCATGACTGGTCTTGTCGATTGGGCATCAGCCCGTGCTCGAATGATTTTTGCTTTTATCGCGCTTTCCTTGATCGCGGGAGGCTATTCGTATGTAAACCTGCCCAAAGAAGGCGAGCCTGATATCGACATACCAGCTCTGTTTGTTTCAGTCCCATTCCCTGGTATTTCTGCGGAAGATAGCGAAAAGCTGCTCGTCAAACCAATTGAATCTAAAATTCAGGAACTCGATGGTCTAAAAAGTGTGTCTGGTATCGCTGCCGAAAATTATGCCCTGGTTGTAATGGAATTTGAATTCGGCTGGGATAAAAATGCTACCATCGCAAATGTACGCGATAAAGTGAACCAAGCTAAAGCCGACTTTCCGGAAGGAGCCGAGCAATACACTATTGACGAGTTTAACTTCTCACAATTTCCTATCCTTGTCGTGTCCTTGTCAGGGCAAATACCAGAACGCACACTGTTGCGGGTTGCCAAAGAGTTGCAAGCTGACATCGAAGGTCACTCTGGCGTGCTGGAGGCGGGGCTTGCAGGCCACCGCAACGAAATGCTTGAGGTACTAATTGATCCTCTCAAACTTGAGGCTTATAACGTCACCGCAGGTGAGCTTATCAACGTGGTAACCAACAATAACCAATTGATTGCAGCAGGTGAAGTTGAAACGGCTAACGGAGCGTTTGCCATTAAAATTCCATCGGCTTTTGACGAAGCTCAGGATGTGTATAACCTGCCAGTTAAAGTAAACGGCGACAGTGTCATTACGCTCGGTGATCTGGCAGATATTCGCCTGACTTTTGAGGATCGCCTCGGCACAGCACGCTACAACAGCGAAACTACGGTGGCGTTACAAGTCGTCAAACGCAAAGGCTTCAACCTCATCAACACCGTGACTGAGGTGCGCCAACTGGTTGATAACGCTAAGGCCAAATGGCCAGAGGAACTGCAAAACTCAATCCAAGTAAATTTTTCCATGGACGAGTCCAGTCAAGTGGCTGACATGGTGAACCAACTTGAAGCGTCAGTCTTCACAGCAGTAGCACTTGTAATGATTGTAGTCTTAGCCGCCCTTGGCGTTCGCTCTGCACTCCTCGTTGGTTTTGCAATTCCAACCTCTTTCCTGCTTGCATTTGCCTTGATGGCAGTATCAGGTATTTCCATATCTAATATGGTTATGTTTGGCCTAATTTTGGCTGTTGGTATGCTCGTGGACGGTGCCATTGTCGTAGTCGAATACGCAGATAAAGAGATATCCAAAGGTACAGGCCCCATGCGTGCCTATGCAGCCGCCGCTAAACGCATGTTCTGGCCAATTATCTCCTCTACGGCCACGACACTCTGCGCTTTCCTACCCATGCTTTTTTGGCCAGGAGTGCCAGGAGAGTTCATGCGTATGTTGCCCATAACCTTGATATTTGTCCTCTCTGCATCTCTGCTGGTCGCCCTTGTTTATCTACCCGTAGTCGGTGGCGTTGGTGGCCGCATTTCTGCTATCTTCGAAGGCATTGCCAATTTTTTGCGTACCAACCTCTACTGGACAGTACGTTTAATCCTGTTCATAGTTAGCGCAGCATTTCTGTTTGGAAGCGTTCTGTTGTTGCTGCGCGGCGAAGTTCGTGCTGCCGCACCGATCTTACTCGTTATTAGCTGCGTGATGCTTTCAATCACAGGTGGCTCCATTGCCCCAATCTACGGACAAAAGAAGATCAATTCAGGCTACAAACGTTCCTTTTTTGGTTGGTTCATCCACGCATTAACGGGCAACCCTTTCATGCCCATTGTCTCCATCATCGCAGTTGCAGTATTTGTGACCTCTGTTTTCACGTACTTCGGACAAAACTCACGAGGCGTCGAATTCTTCGTCACCACAGAACCAGAACGCGCCAATGCCTACGTCCGCGCCAGAGGCAATCTCTCACTCGCCGAAAAAGACAGTTTATTAAAAATGGTGGAAGAGAGCATCATGGATGTAGAGTACATTGAAAGTACATTCGCATTCGCGGGCGAAGGCGGCCTTACCCAAAACACAGGCGGTGCATCGCCTCCCATTGACACTATCGGCCAAATACAAATTGAATTAGTTAACTGGACCAAACGTCCCATCGGCTCTGGGCAAGGCATTTTGGACGAAATTAATGATCGGATCAAGCTGATACCAGGCATTCAAGCGGAAGTTACCGAACAGGCAATGGGGCCTGCCACAGGTAAACCTCTGAACCTGCGCCTTAAAGGTGAGGACTGGGACAAATTACTTGACGCTGCTGCAATCGTACGGACCAAATTTGAAAACACCCGAGGCCTCAAACAGATTGAGGACACCCGCCCACTTCCAGGCATTGATTGGCAAATTGACGTTGATGTGGAACGCGCTGGTCGATACGGGGCAGACGTAGTGTCCGTTGGAGCAATGGTGCAACTCGTAACACGGGGATTGTTGCTCGACACTATGCGGGTAGACTCTTCAGATGAGGAAATCGAAATTCGCGTCCGGCTGCCAGAACAAGACCGCATCTTATCCACCATCGACTCGTTGCGCGTGCGCACAACTTCAGGCCTTATCCCATTATCAAACTTCATCACACGCACCCCAGTGCACAAGCTTGGCCAAATCGACCGCTCTGATGCAGAACGCTATTTTGATGTAAAATCAGACGTAGACGGAACACTATTCGTGGATGCAGAAGGCAATTTTGTTAATGAAGACACGGCAGGTGCCAAACCCTTTAGCGGCCAACAAGCCATTGAGACGATGACCAGTTGGCTATCATCAGAAAATCCACTGCCCTATGGTGTCACATGGAACTGGGAAGGTGACCAAGAAGACCAGCAGGAATCCTCCGCCTTCCTCAGCAGCGCCTTTGCGGGTGCACTTGGCCTTATGTTTGTGATCTTGCTCGCTCAGTTTAATTCCATCTACAATTCTGTGTTGGTACTGCTGGCTGTTATTTTATCAACCACTGGCGTGCTAATTGGTATGCTGGTGATGGATCAGACCTTCTCAATCATTATGACTGGCACAGGCATCGTGGCCCTGGCCGGAATCGTGGTGAATAATAACATTGTCCTGATAGATACCTACCAAGAATACACCAAATACATGCCCCATTTGCAGGCGATCGTGCGCACAGCTGAAGATCGCATCCGCCCTGTTTTGTTAACAACAATCACCACAATGGCTGGCCTTGCCCCGATGATGCTTGGCCTATCGATCGACTTTGCCAACGGTGGATATTCCATTAACGCACCCACTGCACTATGGTGGAAACAACTAGCTACCGCCGTAGTTTTTGGGCTTGGCATCGCGACCGTTCTTACTCTTGTCTTCACCCCTTCCATGCTAGCCTTGCGCGTGTGGATCATAGAAGGTGCATATCGTAGTGGAACATTTATAGGGGCACTCAGCACAGGCAGAGATAGCGTAATCGGCAGAAACAGGACCCAACGTAAAAATACTGGCAGAACACGCACAAAGGAACTCACCTGGGAGCAAGTCATAGATTAAGGTATTGAATCGACTCTAGATATATCAAGAACCGATCCAATCACTTCGCTTAAAGCCGTAGAATAAGTTAAACGGCATAAAGTAGCTTCGCGTCGTCGTTCCTTCTATAGCCAGTAAATACTATCGAGGGAGGCGATCCGTCGTGAAATAGGTTAGTTTGACAAGGCTTTTTCGATCATTCAGGCGGCATTCACATCATCAGTATGCTCATCAGCCAATTGACGATTCCACATACTAGAATATCGAGCCCCAAGCTCAAGCAGATCATCGTGAGTGCCTTGCTCAACAAGATGACCGTTCTCCAGCACGACAATCTTATCCGCATCCACGATCGTGGACAGACGGTGCGCAATAGTGATAACAGATCGCCCTTGCCCCATAGCCTTTAAACTGTCTTGAATTTCGCGCTCAGTTTCAGTATCGAGCGCCGAGGTTGCCTCATCCAACAGTAAAATAGGTGGATCTTTCAAAAGTGTCCGCGCAATACCAACCCGCTGCTTCTCGCCACCGGATAACTTCAAGCCACGCTCACCCACGGTCGTCTCATATCCATCTGGCAGGCTAAGTACAAAGTCATGAATCTTAGCCGCCTTTGCAGCCTTAATCACATCCTCGCGCGTCGCACCCACGCGTCCATAGGCAATATTATATCCAATAGTATCGTTGAACAACACAGTGTCTTGAGGCACAATCCCAAGTGCGTCATGCAAAGAAGTCTGAGTGATGTCACGAATGTCCTGCCCATCGACGATGATCCCACCACTGTTCACGTCATAAAAACGAAACAGCAATCGCCCAATGGTCGATTTACCAGATCCAGACGGTCCCACAATTGCAACTGTTTGCCCTGGCTCGACTTCCAAATCTAGCGCGTTCAAAATTTGACGATCAGTTTCATAACCAAAATCCACTGCCCTAAACGCAATGTGTCCATCCGCCACATTCAGCGCTTGGGCGTTTGGTTTATCATTAATCTCTGCGGGTTGTTCAAGCAGATCAAACATCTCACCCATATCTACCAGAGCTTGACGAATTTCGCGATACACAGTGCCCAGGAAGTTCAGTGGCATCGTAATTTGGATCATGTATGCATTCACCATTACGAAATCACCTACACTTAAATCACCGTTTTGCACTCCAATGGCGGCCAAAACCATCACAATCACAAGGCCTGTTGTGATTAAAAATGATTGGCCAAAATTCAAAAATGCCAGCGAATAGCTAGTTTTGAGCGCCGCTGCTTCATACCCTTTCATACTCTCGTCGTAACGCATGGATTCACGTCGCTCGGCACCAAAATATTTTACCGTTTCAAAGTTCAACAGGCTGTCGATAGCCTTCTGGTTCGCATCAGTGTCTAAATCATTCATTCTTTTCCGGATCTGAACACGCCATTCAGTGACCTTGAAAGTGAACCAAATATATATCCCTATGGTCAGAACAACGACCGCTAAATACCACACATCAAAAACAAAAAATAGAATCGCTGAGATCATAAGCAGTTCGAGAACCAACGGCCCAATCGAAAACAGTAGGAAGCGCAGTAGGAACTCCACACCCTTGACGCCTCGTTCGATTATACGGCTCAACCCGCCTGTTTTACGCGTGATGTGATAGCGCAACGAGAGGGCATGCATATGCTCAAACGTCTCAAGCGCAAGTTTGCGTAAGGCGCGTTGGCCGACGCTGGCAAAGATTACGTCACGCAGCTGGTTAAACCCAACTGACAACAACCGAAGCGCGCCATATGCAATAGTCAACCCAATTGCTCCCATCGCTAACAACACAGTAGGCTCCACTAGCTCTGTCCTCGGTGCCAAAGCATCTACTGCAGCCTTAAAATAGAATGGTGTCGCCACCGAAACTGTTCGAGCTAAAATCAGAACTAAAAGTGCCAGAACGACACGCACTTTTACCGAAGGCTCGCCCACCGGCCATAGGTACGGCAGCACTTTGTAAATGGTGCGCATTCCACTTTTACGGTCAACTTCGGCATTGGTCATGATGATGGGGCGCATTGATCCTCTCCTAAGAGGCTGTAAGTAGGCCGTCTGGCCTGGATTGACCAGACAAAGACAGCAATGCGCCGCAGTTTATTCAGGTAGCTCAAATATTTGACCAGGATAGATTAAGTCAGCATCACGAATGGCATTGCGATTGGCATGGAAGATCTTGACATATTTCACCCCATCTCCGTAGGTGTTTTCGGCCAACTCCCAAAGCGTATGTCCTGGTTGCACAACAACCCGCCCTGTGTCTGTAGAAGTTACCCCGCCCGCCAAAAGATCCTTTACTGCCGCCCTCTGAAACAAACTTTCGACACGGGCCTGCACATTGCCCTCCGTATTGATTTCGTCCACACGAAGCGTGGAAACTCCCTCATCAACGTCTGATAAAACAGCGCGCCAACTACCGTCATCACCAATCAACTCAGTTATGATCGGCTCATTATCCATGTAGACCCTTACAAACTGTGCACCCGTGCCTTGGCCCGACAGCACAACTGCGCCACTATTGTCATAAGAAATTGTATCTAGGGTCAGCGGATTATCCAGCACCTCCACCACCACAGTCCTAGCACCACCTTGCAAAACTTCAGCACCTGTTTCATCCGCCAACACAATGGTCGGCACACTCACTAATTCTGCCTCTAGAGCAGGCGATAAAATCAAAACGCTCTCACCAGAAACTGCCACGACAGCCCCGTCACGTAGCTGCTGAAGGCCAATGGTCTGCACTTCCTCTAACGAGGGCAGTTGGACTAGCGCCACAAAAGCGCCTTTACGATCACTTTGGACCGTTTCAAACGCTTTTCCTCCCATTGTGATCGCAACATCCGTCCCAGGTTCTGCCTGGCCCGCAATGACCGCCGATCCACTATCGTCTACGCGCACCAGGTCAAACACAGGTGCCTTCTGAGCTGTTTGGGCCAAAATTTCATTATTTATCACAGATGTAATTTTTGCAGCTGGTTCCGCCTGAGTGGAAGTCTTCGCAATCTCATCTGGCGTATCTACTGACGGAGCAGTCGCTGCTAGGTATAACATCAAGCAAATAACACACACGCCCATCAATATGGTCACGCCAGCTGCAATCTTTATGGGCGGTGACATCATTTTATAAAAGCCTTCACTTCAACATATACCATCAATAAAACTGTGATACACTAAAACTAGAGTATCATAAAACCCCCAATAAAAAGTCATGCCAATGCAAAAACTTATCCCCAGAAAATCCGTCTGCGTCTTTTGCGGATCTCGCTTTGGAACGAACCCCGCACACAAGGCCGCAGCGCATCGCCTTGGAAACGGATTGGCTGAGCGCAATATGCGTCTGGTTTACGGTGCTGGTGATGTCGGCTTAATGGGCACTGTGGCGAACGCTTGTCAATCTGCGGGTGGAGAGGTTTTTGGCGTTATTCCTGAACATTTAATGGATATGGAAGTTGGCAAGCAAGACCTATCGTCCTTTATCATCACCGAAAATATGCACGAGCGCAAAAAAATAATGTTCATGAACGCCGATATCATTGTCACGTTACCAGGAGGCGCAGGATCACTTGATGAATTCTTTGAAATTCTAACTTGGGCGCAACTCGGGTTACATAGCAAACCGATATACCTCCTTAATATCGAAGGTTATTGGAGCCCATTAATGGCCCTGATTGACCACCAGATCGAATCAGGCTTTGCGGATCCTTCCCTTCTCGATCTTTTCAAAGTAGTTGCCTCAACAGAGGATTTGCTGTCTGTTCTTTGAAATCAAAAGCCCCACAAACATTTGCAGGGCCCTCAAAATTTCATATCCAATTTTAATTCACATGCGAGATGCGACGTTTTCCCAATCTACCAAATTTTCAAGGAAGTTAGCCAGATATTTTGGGCGAGCATTGCGGAAGTCAATGTAGTAACTGTGCTCCCAAACATCGCAACCCAGCAGTGCTTTTTGGCCAAAGCACAAAGGGTTCACGCCGTTCTCTGTCTTGGTTACAGCCAACGAACCATCCGCATTCTTGACCAACCAGCACCAGCCAGAGCCAAACTGGCCTGCACCTGCTGCGGAGAACTGTGATTTAAACTCAGCTACCGAACCAAAGTTTTCTTTAAGTGCGGCTTCCAGCTCAGACGGCATAGAACGGCCCGTTGGGCCCATCATTTCCCAGAATTGATTGTGGTTCCATAATTGGCTAATGTTATTGAATATGCCGTTTTGTGCGACGCCTGTTTTACTATACGTCCCTACGATAATCTCTTCCAGGCTTTTGCCATCCCATTCTGTGCCTTCAATAGCCTTGTTGCCATTGGTCACATAGGCGTTGTGGTGCAAGTCGTGGTGGTATTCCAACGTTTCTTTGGACATGCCACCATCCGCCAAAGCGTCGTGTTCATACGGAAGATCAGGAAGTTCAAAAGCCATAGTTGTCTCTTTCAATTAGGGGAGCGCAAAGCGCGTGCTTGTTTGATATATAGCCGAAAGGTTGCAGAGGCAAAGAAGATCATTCAGAAAAGTAATTATTTCTGCTTGTTCCTCTGTATCAACTCAAATCTGTTTACTCATAGTATCTAAAGAGCTGAATTAACCACACACAGACTAATGCTTCATGTTCGCATCCCTTAATCCTCCCAATTGATAGAGTTCTATATCGGTAACGCTGCTAGAGCAACGCGACGGCCTTCCGACAGCAAAATATTATACGTACGACAAGCGCTTGGAGTCGCCATCACCTCGATTACGACGCGAGCCTCATTCAGATTGTCGCGAACAATCTGCGGCAAAGGCGCGATAACAGCCCCCGTCCCTAAAAACACAAAGTCATAAAATTCAACTGATCTTATCAGCGGCTCAAGGTCTTCATAGCCACCCCAAGTCTGTACGCCTTCTGCAGTAAGAAATATCGCGCCTTCATGGATCTGTTTCGACACACGAAAAAAACCCGGTCCATAGCTATCGACGGGAGCTTGGTCTTGATATTTTACTTCGTTAAGTTGCATATGGACTGTCAGCTTGGCTCTCGTTATCTCATTTTTGATGGATTTTCATCGAAACATGTTATCATGGATCAGAAATAAAGAGCGAAGCCAAGCGATCATTGTTAAATCCGGTTGAACTTCGCAAAACCTTAAATGGTGTGAATAATTTTATACTGCCTCGTATAATTTTTTGTTATTGTTTTACGGGATCGGCCGCCTGATCGCCTTACTAAGCACATATAGTATTTTTGGCGGCTAGGGCGAACCGACAGCTGAGGATGCTTCATGCTGTTACAAACGGCAATCCTACTATTGCGGAACCAGCGATCACAATATAGGCCACAATGCGATAATTTTTTTCTTTTACGGGGTCAAAAAAATAAGCTCCAACCGCACCTCCAATCATATAAGGAATGATAACGAGCCCACCAATCAAAAGTGGTTGTAGACTTAACATTCCTTGCAAAGCCATGATTGGGAAAATCAGGATATCGGCCAAAATTAAAAAAAGGATCATATTAGCACGCACAGTTTCAACTGGAAGCGTGCTTGCCATATAAAGGGCTGTTACCGGCGGGCCAGGTAAACCAGTTAGGCCGCCCAAGAATCCACTTAAACCACCGGTGCCAATCAAAATTGAGGGTGTCAGCGGTCCATCATAACGAAACCCGGAAAGAATAAAGATTAGCGCAATTATCGTCGTAATAGAAACAATATAACGATAGGTCATTCCTTCTATATGTCCTAGTATAAATAGACCGATGGGCAACGTCACGATCATACCAAAGCCCATCAAAGTAATATCTCGAATATGGCCTTTCCGCGTAGCATTCGGAACCAAAGGCAGAGGGCCAAAAAGATCCATGCAAACTAAAGAAATTAGAGCACCGATAGGGCTCAGGACTGCCCCAGAAAACGGTAGATACACCATCGCCGTGCCAAAGCCTGTGAACCCTCGCACGATGCCTGCAAGCACTGCGCCCACAAAAACCCACCACAGCCCTTCAATCGCGAAGGTTGCGGCGATTAGGTTCATGTCAAGCGTCTATGTTGGCGTATTGACCACCAGCGTCTCTGTTTGCGTCTTTGGACCAATCACGCTTTACGTCCAGCTTTAGAAGAATCGCAGAGGCAACAAAAACAGATGAAAAAGTCCCAATAATTACACCCCAAATCATCGCAAAAACAAACCCTCGGATCACATCACCGCCTAGGACAAATAGAGAGATTAGCGCTATGAGCGTAGTAACAGATGTCATCAAAGTTCGGCTTAGTGTCTCGTTGATTGATTGATTTAATACATCGCGCAAGGCCCTCTTTTTGTATTTACGTAAGTTTTCACGCACGCGGTCAAACACGACCACTGTATCATTTAAAGAGTAGCCAACGATGGTCAGAAGTGCTGCTATTATTGCGAGATCAAATTTGATCTGCAGCAGGCTAAAAACACCAATGGTCAAAACAACATCATGAACCAGGGCGGCCACTGCTCCCACCGAAAACTGCCATTCAAAGCGTAGCCAAATATAAAATAAAACTGCCGCAATGGCCAAAAGCACCGCAATCACAGCTGTTTTGATCAATTCGCTCGAAACTTTTGGCCCGACACTTTCCACCTGTGGAAAGGTCATAGTAATGTCCAAACCGTTCAGTGCTGCTTTGACGGCGATAATAATCTCATTGGATATAGCTTCGTCACCGTCTTGGGCCTGAATCCGGATTTGTGCCACGTTTTGGTCAGGTTTCGCCAGATCTGTCACTTGCGTAATGGAAATATCGCCAAGGTCCAACGGCTCTAACGCTTCGCGATATTTTGCAACATTCACGCTAACTTGGCTGTCCGTGCGGATGCTTGTACCACCGCGAAAGTCGATGCCGTAATTCAGATCGACAACACAAAAAATTACGACAGAGGCGATCATCGCTAGGATGGAGGATCCAAATATAAACTTGATAAATAGAAAAAAATTAATGTTGGTGGTTGTTGGGACCAATTTCAAACGCATAATCTAGCTCCCTCACACTTTAATTGTTTTTGGGTGACGAAGATCAATGTAAGTAGAGATCATAATTCGCGTAACCCAGATTGCCGTAAACACAGATGTCAGAATGCCCAATCCTAGCGTGATCGAGAACCCGCGCACAGGTCCAGAGCCCATGACAAACAAGATCAATGCCGCGATGAAAGTTGTGATGTTTGCGTCAATAATAGCTGAAAATGCCCGCTCGTAACCCCGTTCAATAGCACGAGGAGGGCTTTTGGCAGATTTGAGTTCCTCGCGTATGCGTTCAAACACCAGAACGTTGGCGTCGACCGCCATCCCAATGGTCAGCACAATACCGGCAATACCAGGCAAGGTCAACGTAGCACCAATTACGCTAAGCAGGCCAAAGATAAGTCCAACGTTAATGATCAGTGCGATGTTTGCAAACATGCCAAATAGACCATAACTTAGCACCATAAAGACCAGCACCGCAGTAAAAGCGAAGATACAGGCGATGCGGCCAGCATCGATG
>MDTG01064259.1_pt1 | contig 12177 bp, 4 predicted proteins | sample 811421 | NCBI WGS metagenome assembly MDTG01 (sample SAMN05326645, study PRJNA326480) | marine metagenome | isolation source: seawater | place: Pacific Ocean: South East | collected 2011
CAAGGGGGAATGCGGGTCGGAGTATTCCTACGAGCTCGGTTCGAATTTCGGGGCGGACTTAAAAGACTGGGACGTGTCGATGATACAAAACATGGATTACTCGTTTATCGACGCGTTTAGGTTTAACGGGGACTTGTCGAACTGGGTCGTGTCTTCGGCGACGTCGATGTACGGAATGTTCGCGTGGGCGCAAAGTTTTGAAGGCGACGGGTTGGAAAATTGGAACACGGGCAACGTGAAGAACATGCAAGACATGTTTTGGGAGGCGCAAAACTTCAACGGCAAAATTTCCAACTGGGACACGACTTCGGCGACGACCATGAAGTGGATGTTTGACCAGGCGAAGAAGTTTGACCAAGACGTTTCCGGGTGGACCCACCACGACGGGAACACGGTGTGTAATTGGGTCGAACCCGATTGGTACTACAACTGTTCAGGTGGCATTGGCGCAGAGACAGAATTGATGTTTCAAGATGCCGAGGCGTTTCTGTCCAAGTATAATTGTGAGGTAAACGGACCGCCAAGGGACTGCACGTTAAACGCGCAGGGCGCGGCGGTTTCCTGGGTCGACCCGATGACGTTCGACGCAACAACGTATGACGTCTCGTGGTTCAACTCCGATGCTGCGACGGATCTTTACACGTTGGACGATAAGACGATTTGGGGCACCCCGAGGTTTGACGTCCAATCGGGCAAAACCATCACCAATATGAAGTTTGAATTGAACGAGGACTACGCGAAAATGATTGGCGGGTGCGTCTTGCCGGGCGTTTTAGTCGCCGGTTTCTTCCTCGTGCTTACTTTACTCTTCTTCATGTTCAAGTTTGCAACGTGCTGCTTTTGGGTGGTGACTGGGGCATGCGAGTGCTGCTTGAAATCGAAAATTCCCACTTCATCGGAAAAGTCGTTCGCTAAGTGCTTCGTCGTGGTGTGCGCTTTGATTTCCATCGTCGGGTGCGGGTTGATTTACTGGGGGGCATCGGAGTTACCACACGCTGTCGCCGACGTCGTCGACGTACTCGACAGAGCGGTGAACGTGTTGAGAGATGACGTGGACAAAATCGATTCGGCATACGACAACGCCGTGAGTTTCCTCTCAGACGGCGGCCAAAATGAAAAAGTGCAAATTCAGAACACGCTTGCGAGCGTGGAGTCAACCGTGGACACGTTTGAAAACGAGGTCGAAAAGTACGTGGAAAAAACCGAACAAGCTGCCATCGCATTGGCCACGTTCTTGTTGGTCGTTTCCTTGGTTTGTGGCGGTTTGGTCTTTGGTAACTTCAAAAAGTGTATCTTCTTCGCCTCCATACCGTTGTGGCTGTTTGTGTTGGTTTCGTGGATCATGTTTGGCGTGTTCATTGGCCTCGCGCAATTTTTCGTCGACTTGGAAATGACGGTGCTCGATTGGCGATCGGCGGAAGCGTTCTACCCGCCCGCCGCGAACCCAATGACATCGTTGGACGACGTGTTACCGTGCTTTTCCGATCGCGTCGCTTTGGATACGATAACTGGTGCGAGAGAAGCAATTCAGCAAGGTATTCACAGTTTGAACAGCGATTTGAACTCTACACAGCCGACTGTTACTGAGTACATCAACGAAGAATATAAGAACACGACGGTGATGTCAATGTGCGGGGAGAAAGATGGTAAGTTCAACGAAATTGGTGTCGACAACAACGTCGTGTACGACGAATACAAAGCGTTGGCGTGCAATTTGTACGAGAGAAACGTGTTGGACGCCACCGCCAACGTTTACGAACGTACTGCTCCGAGTGGCTACGTTCAAGAGTGGGGGTCCCCGGGCGTAAACAAAACGCACTCGATATCATTGCAAGACGCGAGCGCGTATTACAGCAGTCTAGCGCCGACTACAATCGTCACTTTGGACTTCAGCGCGGTGTCGGGGATCAAAGACATGATTAATGTGACGTCAACCATCCATTCTTTGGCCCGATGCAAATACGTGCAACAATTTGTGGCGGGGATCGCTGTGGAAGAAGATTACGTCGATCCAATCACGGGCGCAACGATTCAAGGCCCAGACGAGTCGCTGTTGTTTCGATTGTTGAAATACTCCGAAGTCTTAGCTGGGGCGTGGCTTTTGATTGGTTTGTCGTACATTTTATTGTACGTCGTCATGATGAAATACATGTATTGGATGCAAGCCGAAGACAAGGAAAAATTAACCGAGGAGGAAATGAGAGAAGTGTGGGGTTCGTACCACGAATAAATTTATAAACCTTATTTATTTAAAGAAGAAGATTTCTTTTGAGAGAGAAAGTGTGCGTGTTGACAATGCCGTGTACACTTATCGTTATTTATTTTGTTATATGACGAAGAGACATATATTTATATTTTTATGCTACTGTAGCTATGTACGTATTCCAAGTACGTTCTATGTTTAAAATGACGCGGTGTTTTGCGTCAACGGATGCTCGCCACCACTTTCGCTCGTATCGTCCCCGTCGGCGCCGTCGACGTCGCTGAAGTTTGACATGCCGCTGCCTTGACCACCAACACTCTCTATACCTTCCAGGCTTCGCGAGTGGACCACACCATTCCCAGACTCACCACTCAACACGTCACCGTGCGTTTGCAACGCCTCGCTCGCGGAGTGCGAGACGCCAGAACTTTTATTATCGTGATTATCGTGTTGAGGTCTCTTAGAAGAGACACCGTCAAAGAGAGCGTCCAACGTGCTCGAACCCGATTTAAGTCCCATCATTTTCTGATTCGTAGACGCTTTGTTGATGTTTGGAACAACCGTGGCACCGTGGTGCTCGTGTTTATTGTCATGTTTTACTTCTTTACCACCGTTCATCTCGATCGCGTTCCCACAACTGACGACGAAGAGTTTGATTTGCCCTAACGGCGTCCATTTGCCCGTGAAGACGCTAATCGGCGTATCTCTTCCGCATATTCGTTCCCTATGCGACGTGATATTCCCCGCACCACTAATTTCCACACTTTCACCGCTGTCACTCAGCGAGGGCTGTTTCGACCCTAACCCGAATATGTTCGCTAACGAGTTCTTTCTCGAGCCCATACCATGAGAACCATTACCAGATATCGGTTGAACTGACCTATATTCCGAACCTGGACCTCCTCCTCCTCCTCCTCCTCCTCCTCCGCTTGAAACCCCCTGCTCCGCCGAGGATTTCGAACGCGTCCCTCCTCGAATTCCTAAACATCTCGAATCCAAAACAGCTGGCGCAATGACAATCCCCACGCCTTCGACGCGAGCCATGCCGCTTATTAACACGATAATTTTCGAGGTATCGTCGCATCGGAACTCAGTCCGCGAGGCGACGCTGTCTTCTGAACCACTTACGACGTTTTCAAACTTTCCTTGCGCCGCGAATCTATGCGGCGAAAACTTTCTCAAACCACCTTCAATCCACGACGTTTTCGATACGACTGCAGCAAACGCGTGTCTCAACGATGATTCCACGAGCAATGCTACCGCAGCTCTTCGGTATGAATCTAAACACTCTCGTTCTTTTTCGTCCGAGAAAATGGCCTCCGCCAACGCTCTCGGGACGATGAAACCAAACATTTTCGCCTTGGCTACCGCTTGAATCCCGGACCGGTGTATGAAAGTGCCGGTTAGCGGATCTCGACACATTTCCTCGTACGCTGTCAATGCCCACGCGGCCCTGTGTGATTTACAACCAATAACTAACGGTTCATCCCCGGGAACGTCGTTGATCGTTCGGATTTCTAAAACGCCGTTCCCGATCAGCAAAACGCCTTCCTCTGGTATCGGTTTCGAAGGGTCGACGACGACGTCACTGATGGAGTATTCAATAACGTCGGTTTCGCGAGAGATGCGAGTTCGCAAGGTCCGAGACGTTACGCCAGACCTGATGGTTGGATCCATGATTGGTATGGCGGACAAAATGCGCCCGGGAGATGTTTTCGATGGCCGCAATGGTTGCGAGAGCAACTTTCGCAACACCTGCGCGTGCTCGCTGGACAATATAGCCGCCTCACCTTGCTTCAACAAACCCGTTCGAGTCAATCGGGCAATCTCGTGTGAGACGACCTCTAGCGTTTCTCTGGCTAAATCTTCCGAACGTAAAGCTCTTGCCACGTGATTGTGCGAATGTTGCATCTTCTTCAACAACTCCTTTGCCTTTTCGCACTCCTCGTTGGATTCTTTGAGTACGATGCGCAAGTGTTCTTGAACAGCTAACGAAGAAGAAGCGGTCGTTTCTGCTTCCAACTGCTGGACGGCGTCGACTCTGCGACGGGATGGACCTCTATGCGTCCCGGTACCCGTGGCAGATGCTTTGTTCGCGCCGCCGCCGCCGCCGCCGCCGCCGCCAATCTTACTTTGGTTGCCTTTACGTTTGCCGATGGGCGAGGTCAACGAGTTGGAAGTTAATTGGTTCAACGAGTGAATAGAACTTTGCGTCAAGTAATGATCGGAATCGGGTTCAACGCTACCGATCGCACCGCCTTTACGTATCACCGTTCCTCCGACTTTGCCGTCTTCGCTCGTGCGTTCCTGTTGTTGCTCTTGTTCCTTTTTCTCTTTCGAATCCAACAAAAGTCGTTCAAATCGCACGGACGTTCTCTCGTGCACCGCGCAAAATGCGTTCAACGCTTGCATTTGACGTCGAACGAGCATCCATGGTTCCTCGATGATGCTTAATTTGCGTAAACCTTGTAAAATTTTCTTCCCGATTTGGTTGGATTCCATAAACGCGCTCAATTTCTTCCTCCACGTTTTCGGTTTCAACATTCTTAAGAGATGATCTAAATCCATCAACGGCGTTCCCGGTGGTTCGTCTTCTGCAAATTCTCCGGCTTCCATGATGTATCCGCACACGATTGCGTCGCACAAATCTTCCTCTAAAAATTTCCAGGTTTCCGATCGAACGCCGTGAAGGAATCGTCGACGGATTTCCTGGACCAACAAATTCTTATTCTGTTCGCGCATAAAATCATCTCGTTCGGCCATTTTTATCGCCTCCATCTCTGTCTCATCCATTCGAGGATCGTCAACGACTCTCAAAGCGGGAATGAGTTGTTTGACGGCGGTAAAATCGGGAGCGCCGACGTATTGCACGCCCGTTTGGCCCAAGGTTTGTTCATAGTGTTCCATCGCGCGTTCGTGTATAGCTCTTCGCGCGGCCGTTAACGCAGATGCTTGCGATTTTTCTGCTTTCAATAAACCGCTCAAACGTAACATCAACGCGCTCGTCGAAGCGTTCAATAATAACGTTCCAACGACCGCGGATGAGACTAAAATCAAAACCAACCCTCGATCTCGCGCGGTGAACGCGACGTCTTCTTCCAAGACGACCAAACCCAACGCTAAACAAATCGCGCCTCTTAAACCACCCCAAACGCATATGAACCCTTCCGATCGACTCATTTGGTACCCGGATTTCCATTTCATTGGAATCCACAACATGGAAATAGTCACGAATCGAATGACATTTAAAAACACGTACAACAAAACGCCCCATCCGGCATCGGAAAATTTCAACTCCAACTCGTCGTTCATAACCTCCGATGCTATGATAAACCCGGTCAAAACGAAAACCAGAGTGTTCGCACAATACGTCAAAACCTCCCAAAAGTGATGCATCGTGTGCTCAATATTACCGACGAAGAAAACGCGACCTGATCGACTGATGTAAAATCCCATGGTCACGCACGCTAACACGCCGGAGACGTGAAAAATGCTCTCGGCAACCATAAACGTCAAGTAACACGCAAACAACGTCAACGTAATTTGCACCAAATGGTCTCTGAAAATCGTTTTCAGCCAAAATATAACCAACTGCCCGGCGACGACGCCAACGAGTAAAGCCCCCAACGGTTTTGTTAAAAGCATCACAAACACATCCAACGCGGTCTTTTGCTCGCCTTTACTAATCTCAAAAAACAACGTAAACGCGACGATCGCGGTACCATCGTTCACCAGCGATTCGCCTTCAATCACGTGGCCTAAAATTTTCGATGCGCCCACTTCTTTCAAAATCGACACCACCGCGACTGGATCGGTCGCCGCTAGAATCGATCCGACCATCATCGAAAAGTTCCAGTCCCATTGAAACGGAAACGCTTTCAACACCGTCGCGGTCAGCGCCATGTTCATTAACACTCCAGGTCCGGCTAATATCACTATCTTCGTCAGCACTTTCGAGAGCGTGTGCCACTCCATCGAAAAACTCGACTCGAAAATCAGTGCCGGTAAAAACACCGCGAGTAACAGGTGCGGGTCGATGCGCGTGAACGCGTCCAGAGACGATTGCAATCCCTCGGAAAATCCACCTTTTGTGTTCACCACGCCCATGCAAATGCCAATGAGGAGCAACGCCACCGTGTACGGTACCGGGCTATTGATCACCGTGAACAGCGACCGGTTCGCCGTGCCAAGCGCGAGGGCGATGAAAATAAACCACAATATTGCCGTCGGATCGTCGTGCTCTGTGTCGTCGCCGCCATCGGAAGACGCCATGGTGTCGTCCAATGCCGTTACAAAAGTCCAATAATAATGATGCGCGTTTTACCGTCCTCTTTGAACCCAGATGTTTCGTCGCCCGGGTTCGGCAAAGATCGTCGTCGTCGTCATCGACGCGGGGAAAAAATGCCGTCGAGACGAGAGACCAGACGAGCAAAGACTACGATAATACTGCTGCTTTTTCCAGAAGGGAGGGAAAGTGCGCGTGTTTTGTGTTGTGGAGAAATCGATTACTTTTCTAACGGTATTTGAGAGGAGGCGTATAAATCGAAGAAGAAGACGAAGAAGAGGTTTTCTTGCAACGCGAGGAGCGGAAACTGTACTACAACGCGAAACCAATCTTTTGAAAACACCTGGCGACGACGAGCTGGGCGTCGTGGTCGAGCTGACCCAAAAGGTCCTTGACGGTTTGGCGAGCGAGCTGATCGCGCGAGGCGCGTTGCGCTAAGGATTGACCGAAATAGACTTCGACGTCGGGAACGTCTTTCAAGACGTCGTCGTCGGCGTCTTTACCGGCGGGTTTCGCGGCGGAGAGTTGGGAATAGGTGGCGGAATAGCCCCCTTGCTGCTCGATCTTTTCCAAAAGCTCGTCCGCGAGGTCGATGTCATCGGCGAGATGATTGGAAGCGGCGTTCGCCGTCGAAGAGGTACCGTTTGGTGCCTTCCCGTCTTGGTCTTGGGAAACGTACGCGTCCGCGCACTTCGCCGACGCAGCGCACACGTCTCTCCAACATTGAGCGTTTGTGTCTAACAAATCTGTTTCGCATAAAAATCGCGCGCCAGCCGCGGCAACGAGTTTCTTCTCCTCCTTGGCAACTTTCAGACTTTCAACGGCGAAGATGTTCGAGAGAATCATCTCGTGAATCCCAGCTTGTATGGTTGTCATGGTTGAAATTGCCGCCTCCGCGCCGCGCTTGGCTACTAAAACGCTCAAAAAGACCACAAATCCTCGGCAGAATTTCGGCGTTTTGCCGGTTTGTAAGCGTTGAAACAAAACCTGCCAAATTGTCGGCAAGTGTTCGCTCCACACGGATAAATCTAAACTTTTCGCAAAGGCGTTCAAAATATAAAAGCCTTGATGATCGTGCGCTTTGCTCGAGATGAGTTTTTGAAACACCCCTAAGACGCCAGTGAGGTATCCTAATTGGGCGATTTGTACCGGCGCGGCTTTGAGATACGCGTCTAATAAGCGCACTAATGCAGGAATATTGGCTTGCCTGTCCCACGTTTGAGGCGCGAGTAACGCCGGGAGGAGTTGCATGTATTGCTCGGTTAACGTGATACCCTGTCCAGCGGCGGTCTCGGCAGGAGGCGTCGAGGATTCCAACATCAACGCCAAAATTTGAAAGACGTACGGCGTGAATTCCGCGTTATCCCTGGCGAGAATTCCCATGAACGTAGGGAATATCGCATTTTCAACGCGCTGCTTCTCTTCCGAATTCGGCGAAAAATCGACGCACTGCACGCACGCCGTCGTGGCTTCGAACAAGAAGTGATTGTACGTCGGATTCCTAGGGTTGTTCGCGGCTTCGTCGAGGCGTTTGCAAAGCTTTTCGCAACACGCAAAAATAACTTCGTTGGTGATTAACTTGTTGCTGCTGGCATTTGAATGACTGCCACCGACGTATCGCAACGTCTTTGCGACTAGTTTCGCGATGAACTCATTCTCGCTCGAATCTTGTAATTCAAATCCGTTGAAACAGTTTTGCAAAATGTCGTTCGCGAAGGGCGCAAAATCGTTCGGAGTAAACTTGACCGGCGCAGAAGCGGCTATTGTGCTATTTTGTTGTCGTTGTTGCTGCTGCTGGAACTGGCTATAATCGCGACAGGTCATCATCTTCTCAAAACAGTTCGCTGCGTACGAGTGAACGACGTTTGAGTTATCCAAGAGCAATTTGGTCAAATGTGGTAACATGTGCAATTCCGCGTCTCGAGGGACGAATCCTCGAAAAACAGTCAAGAATTTCAAACAGTCCGCTAGCACGACCGGGTGCGACGTCGTCACGTTTTCACACAGTTCGCTCTTGATGTGCGCGTTGAAGAAATCCGTCACGTCCACTAACTCGTTAATCTCCGTCGCGCCTCGCGCATTGGTTTTCTTCTTCACCGCTAACGCCAAGACTAGATAGATGGCGCAGTCTTTCGCTTTCCAAAACATCGATGGATTTTGGCTATACTGCGCTAAAAGCTGTTGCACGTATCCACCAATCGCGGCGGTGCAGCTTTGCGGAAACTTGGAAGCTAACGCTTTGATCAATTCGCACGCCGCCCTTCTCCTCGTCTCTTGGTCGCCGCCTTCCATATCTCTGCGCAAATACTCCGCAAAGTTATCCGTAAAAATCTCCTCGTCATCTGTTCTAAACTGCAAGTTTGGAATGGCTATATTCTCTATGATATTTTGCAGCGTTTCTGGCGCCTCGAAGAGTTTATGATGCACGCCAGAAGCGACAACGGTTAAAAAAGCCATCCCCGATGACGCAACTCGTTCTCGGTGTCGTTCGACTTCATCCTCATCCTCTTCGTTTTGTTTACTAGTATTGTGACCGCTACTTTTATCCTTGGAATAGTTCCCTAGCAACGTCCAGACGTCTCTCACGAACGTCTCTAAGTACGGTTTGAACTCCTCTTCGTTCTTCTCCGCGTATAGATGTAACGCGTCACAAATCGCCGCGCGCAACGCGTCCACGTCCATCCCTTTACCAAGAGCACCATTTTCACCACCACCACCATTTTCTATCCCAACGTTCAACATCCCGTGAAACAACTCCATCCAATGCGCGATATCGTCCTCAAACACCTCTGGCAACTCTTGCGAGTTCAACGAGTAAAAAATCCTCAGGCACAATCTCAACGCCTTCACCGCTTGACTCCTCTTCGCTTCCTCGTCGCCGCTCGAGCTCGAGACAACCTTCTTGGCATACTCCCTCGTCACTTCCAATAAAGGTTTCGCGAATCCATCTAATGCCATCTTTAACTCCATGTACAACGCGTCAGTCTTTGTCGCTCCTCGAAACCGTTTAAAAATCGCATTCGCCACCGTCAAACACGCGACGGACGTCGCCGCGTCTTCCGCCGCCATCGATCGACCAATCTTATTCACCAAACTCGGTACGAGTTCCGGCCATTTCCCGCTCGGAAATTCTTTCGTGCACACTAAATCCGTCGTCGCTATCACTTGCAGCGCTTCTGCCAGTTGATTCTTCACCTGTTGATTTGAATTCGTCCCGTCCAGCGCTTTTTCCAGCACCAAACCTCGCAATCGCTCCTTCGCGTGCGCTTCGATTTCCTTCGCGTCGTCTTCTTCGTTTTCGTCCACCGTCCATCGTTTCTTGATCCCGTTTTTGAGCGCGACTGCCGCCGCCAGCTTCCCGCCTTCCGACACCACCGGCGTCCCGTTCGTACTGCCCCCGTTCGCGTTCACCCCCAAAGACGACGACGAGGAGAGCGCGAGTAAAGATTCCAATCCCGTCGCGTGATTTTGAACGTTTTCGAGTAAAAATCGCGAACTTTCCTCGCGCGTTCGCGGGTCCGGAGACAACGTCGCGTCCAAACACGCGGCGAGGTGCGACAAATCCATCAATATTATCTCTTTGTTGAAGAGACGAAACGTGGTGGTGGTGTCGATTTTTGGACGGTGGAAGGTGCTTTGCGTTGGGCGGCGGATAAATGAAGATGAAAGAAGATCGGGACCCGATTTTTTTAGGGGGAGACGAGAAAAATATTTAGGGTTTTATATAGATGATGTGCTTTTTTTTACAACAACAATTTTGAAAAGAAGGGGATGGTCACATTTAGAGACACCAAGTGTTCTTCTGTGTGTCTCAACAGAGACGACGACGTCTCTGTGCACACAACACGAATACCAAAAAGACAAAACAACAGAAGAGCTCTTATTAGGAGGGACCTTGACTGATGCTCACGCCTTGACCCAAATATTCGTCTTTGAGTTTTCTCGGCGCGCCGCCGAGTCCTCCGCCGCCGCCGACGCCCTCGCCGCCGTTGGCCGAACCGTTCGCGTCGAGGATATTCGTACCGTCGACGTCAAAGTCGCCTAAAAATCGAGCGCGCAAGTCGCTCAAGACTTTTGAAGGGTCGACTTTACTGCCACCCCACACGCCAGCGCCGACGCCGTTGCGGGTGCGTTCGACGCCTTCCATGAGTTCTTCGTAGCCGCACGCCTCTTTGCCGTTGCGAGCGGCGAGTAAGGCGGCTTCGTTACACGCGTTTGCGAGTTCGGCGCCGGTGAAACCCGGAGTTTGTCGGGCGACGGCTTCGCAGATTTGGCCTAATGGTTCTTTTAAGCGCATGCCTCGTAAATGGACCGCTAATATTTGCGCGCGACCGCTCGTGGTGGGCGGACCGACAAAGACGCGTCTGGTGAGTCGCCCCGGTCGAGTCAACGCCGGGTCGAGTGCGTCCGGTCTATTCGTGGCAGCTAAAACTAACACGCCAGCAGCTTTGTTAAACCCGTCCATTTCAACGAGCATTTGATTCAACGTCTGGTCGCGTTCTTCGTTCAATCCGGCGCCACGTCTAGCGCCGATAGCGTCGAGTTCGTCGATGAAAACGACACACGGGGATTTCTTGCGCGCTTCCGCGAAGAGTTCGCGAACGCGAGCGGCACCACGACCGACAAAAAGCTCCACAAATTCCGAGGCGGCGACTGGGAAGAAAGCGACGCCGGCTTCACCGGCGACCGCTCGCGCGAGTAAAGTTTTCCCCGTCCCCGGCGGTCCAACTAAAAGACACCCCGCCGGGAGGCGATGGCGAACTTCTTTGTACCTCTCCTCGTTTCTTAACATTTGAACGAGTTCGTAGAGTTCCTGTTTCGCTTCATCCACGCCGGCAACGTCTTTGAAGGTTGTCTTCGGGCCTTTCGAGTCGTCTTGCGCGTTTTTCTTCTTCTTACCGTTTTGTAAACCGCTTTGTTTTCGGACGATGCCTCGCAACCAAAACATTAAAGGGATAATCGGAAGCCACACGAACGCGGTAGCTAACGCGCCTTTCGACGCGAACGTCGAGATGGCAGGAGACACCGCCGAGAATTCCACGTTTGCTTTTTCGAGCTTTGGAATCAACTGCACGTCGTTTGGCAATCGTCTCGTTTGGTACCTTCGTTTCATGTATTTCTGTTGCGGAGGATGTTGCTTTTTCAAAGTCGTCGCCGAGACCGCGGCGTCCGCTTTCGTCGTCGGATTCGACGCGACCAACGACGACGATTCCTTCACGTCGAAGAGTAACCTCGTCGTCCCTTCCTCGAATCTCACTTTCGTCACGTCGCCTTTCTGCACCGCTTTCAAAAACGTCGAATACGCGACGCTCTTCACCGCCGGCGCCGGCGGATGCCGCTTCGCGTGTTCGCGCCGAAGACCCGCTCCGCTCCCGATAAAAAACGCCGCCGCCAACACAAACTTCGCGAGTCGCGTTTTCAGCGCCCACCCGATTCCTCGCCACGCGTCTACGATGACCGTTTTTATCACGACGAGGAACAGCGTCACCCGTCGTTTCGTAAACTCAATCAGCGAAAAATTCCTCCGTCGATTGGTTTCCACTTTTTCCTCTTCCGTTTCTTCCGAGAAGGATTCAATCACGTCCGACGGCACTTTGTCGTCAATGGGGTGGTTCTCGTTTTTCGTTGAAAACGCATCATCGTAATCCTTTTCGGTAGTCACATCATCATCCACGACATCGTCCTCCTC
>MDTG01309841.1_pt1 | contig 12177 bp, 4 predicted proteins | sample 811421 | NCBI WGS metagenome assembly MDTG01 (sample SAMN05326645, study PRJNA326480) | marine metagenome | isolation source: seawater | place: Pacific Ocean: South East | collected 2011
AGTTTCCACCATGATCGCGACCTCGACACGCGTCTGGACCGTCCAGCCGTCGCGTGGGCGCACGGCCACCTTGTATCTGCCGTCACCCTGCGGCGCCGCGTCCGCGAGCCAGTGCCCTGTGCTCTCGGCGACGCCGCCTGACAAGCCCACGGAGTAGACTGCGTCGCCCTCGTGATCCGCATATGCGAGCTCCATCCGCACCTTCGTGCGTTCGACCGCTGGCTCGCTCAGCTGATCGAAGAAGCGGACAGTGAGCTCGAGGTCGCCTTGCGATCCAATGTACAGCATTGACACGTCGGCCGTCGTGTTCACGAGGAATCGCAGGTTGTTCAGCAGTGTCTCTTTCAGGAAAAGATAGTCGCGGTCGCCCGCGATCGTGCCGTCGAGCGTCGGGTCGAGTTGCTGCATCTGCCACGGGCAGAGCGCAGCCGTGCTCTCCACCCCGATGTTGATTCGCGCAAGCTTCACCACATCGCCCATGGTGAAGTCGCAGTTGTCGTCCAAGTCGCCCCACCGACCCCTCGCGCACGTCCCCCCGTCCCACGTCTCGAGATCGCACGACGGCAGCAGCCGCCGCGAGCTCTCCGACCGCGCGAGCGCCAGCGACCGGATCGCCGACGCCGACGCCGAGGCCGACGCGAGCCGCAGCCGCTCGTCGGTGGCGCTCAGTCGGCGGCCGGCGGTCGCCCCGCGGACGTAAGCGTACCCTGCGCCCGCCACCATCTCCTCGCGGTACACGCGACCGAGCACATCGTCACCGCCGAGCGCATAACGGATAAGCTCGACGATCTCGGCGGATATGAGCGACACCTCGCTCTCCACCGACGTCTTAATGCGCAGCGTCAGTGTGCCCAGCACCACCAGCCGCCCCCCGAGCTGCGACGTCTGGCTGTCCGCGAGCAGCCGAGCGCGGTCGACAGGGTCGTTGATCGTGCACCCGAAGCCGCCCAGCTCACCCGAACTGCACGATGTCGCCTCGAACACCGAGTCGTCAAAGCGCACGTCCACCTGGAAGGCGACCAGACGCCCAGCCTCCTCCACGTTGGCTCGCATCTCCAGCGCGAGCGGCTCGCCTGGAAACGACTGCGCGTACTGCAGCCCACTCGTGCGGCCGAGGTCGACGTCGCCCACCTTTGGATGGAGGTTCGCCGCCAAGCGCACCGAGTCTTGCACCAGCGGCCTCTCGCAAGCAAAGCGAGCACGCACCTCCACCAGCTCCCAGTGGTTGCCCAGCAGCGTAAAGCCGCCCGTGGGATCTGAGCGCACAACGTCGTCGACCGAACTGCTGAACGCCACGAGGACCGTTGCATCGTAGAATTGCGAAAGCGAGAGCACGTTGGCGAAACCGCTGCCGTCGACGAATGACAGCGACACGGACGACTGTACGCGCGTGCCGACCTCGCGATTGAAGCTCAGCTCATCGCCCGAGCCCAGCTCACCTAGCTGCAGGTCAAGCGCCATCGCGTCCACCCGGTCGTCAATCGCCTCGACCGTCGCCGTCGCGCTCTCCGACGAGAATGTGGCGAGCAGCGAGAAGCGGCCCGTGCCACGCGGAACCACAACCACCTCGCCCGCGGCCGTCGTTTCCACGGCGACCGCGCCCGATCCGACGACAGCGTCACTGCCGGGTGAGGCCTCCGCTGGCGCGAAGCCCGCCGCCGCCACGTCGCTGAACCTCGTCACGTCCACGAGCGAGTCGTCGCTGAGCCGCGCACCCACGAACGCCTGTGCGAGCTGGAAATAATCGGTGCAAGCGAGGCGGCGCAGCGTGAGCGCGTCTGTCGACGCGCCCGAAAAGCTCGCAGCGCTCGGGTACGCGCTCAGCAACAGCTCGAGCAGCTCGAAGCGCACAAGAGGCACGCTCGCACGGCCAGAGAGAACGACGTCGCCGAGCGTGACACTGGCGATCACGGTCACCTCGGAGCAGTCAGCGCCCGGAAGCACCTCCAGCGTCGACGGCGCCACGAACTCGACGCACTTCGCCGACGTGCCAGCCACCGCCACAGAGACGCGGTCGTCGCGCGTGAAGTCGCGCGTCTTGCCGTCGTCGAACGTCACGGAAACCCTCAGCGCGCTCGTGGTCGACACCAAGATCGGAGGCTGCGATGCGATATCGTCCGGCGACGTCATCCTGCCCGCGCTGATCTGCACAACGACTGCCGTCGCAACGGGCAGCTGCAGGTCCACCGGTGCCGTCCCGCTCGCCACCGACGTGTTGCACACGATCCAAGACACCTCGAGCATCTCGCCGCACACACGCTGTGCGTTAGCAGCGACCTCCACGCCCCAGCCTCCGTCAGCGTCGGCGGACGCGACCAAGTACTCGTAGCGCGACTGGACGTTAAGTTGCGACGGCGGGAGCTGCTGGCGAGTGTTGTCACTCAACGTGACGGCCGCCTGGACCTCTCCCGCCGCGCCCTCCACACGCAAGCTCTGCACCAGCCGCACACCCGCCTGCAGCCGTTCTGTGACTGGAAGCCACGGCACCACGCTGCGCGGTAGACGAGCCCATTCCAAGCCGGTAACGACGGAGCCATGCAGCTCCACGACCGTCACCGCCTCGTCCACAACTCGTACGCTCGCTGCCACCACCCGAGCCGCGAGGCCCGTCGCCGTCACACTCACCGACGCGCTCCCGGCAGACGCGCCCGTCACCGTGCGGCCCGAGACGGTGACCGCGACGCTCGAGCCGCCCGTGAACTGCATCAGCTCCGACACGTCCACGTCCGACACGCTGCGAAGCAACGAACCACCAAAAACCGCCACCGCCGTCACCTTCGCGCTCTGGTAAGCCAGGCGGGAGCACGCCCCCGCGACGCGAAGCCCCTCGATGCGGCTCAGCGTCGTGTCCTCGACCAACACCGCTACCATCAGCGGCTGCCACACGCGCAGCGGCACCGTGGCGCTGGCGGCATCGACATGTGGTGGTCGTGGGGTCACCAGCACCGATGTGTCGCCGCCGCCGAAAGCCGAGGCATCGTGCACCGTCGTCACGGTGCACCCCCATTCGTTCGAGAGCTGCACCAGGCCAACGTCGCCCGATACGCTGCACGCGTACTCACCCAGCCCAGCAAGCGAAGGCGACAGCGCCGGCCGGTCCAGCACGCGGAGCACCGTGACCGCGCTTCGCACGTCCGCTCCGTCGAGCACCGCCGTGTTCGCGAGCTCCGCAGACGACGCGTAGCCGAGCATCGCGATGACGCGAACCGGCACCACGTGCAACTGGCCTGCAGAGCTCGCTCCGACGCGCATGTCGCGGATCTCCGCCGGCATTTCGGACAAGTAGCGCGCACCCATCTCGTTGAGCATCGAATTCACAGTCAGGCTCAGCGCATTCTCGTAAGTTCCTTGCAACGCCGACGTGCGCGCCTCGAACGTCAACTTCATCAAGTACAGGCTCGTCTGTGCCGTCGCCGCGGCGGGCGACACGCCATTAGCGAGCCCACTCGCGAGCGTCACAAACTCGCCCGGAACGCACTCGTCCTTCGGCTGGAAGCAGTCGATCGGCTTCTGGTAGACGCTCGAGTAGTCGACGGCCTTCAGCTCGAGCACCGAGGCGTCGTACCGGACCGTCGCCTTCCAAAGCTTCATCATGAAGTTCGCCGGCCCTGTGTGCGCTTCGACGATGACCTCGACGCTGTCGCCCGCATACACCGGCGCGCGCGTCATCGTCGCCGCCATGCCCGCCGACGTCAGCGCCGGGTGAGACGGCTGGCGCTCCAGGGAAACGGCCCCGCCAGAGGCCACTGCAGCCTCGACGCCGTCGTATTCGACCAGCACCGTCGTGAACACCTTGGTGCTGTCTGCACCGAACCACTCCCTCGGCAGCAGTGACTCACACTCACCCACTCCGCTCCCGACCGAGGATTTCGGCAGCCCGCAGCTCGCGCGCCGTGGCGACCGGCCATCGGCGTGGTCCACCGTCAGCCACACCTTCAGTCGCGACACCGATGTGTCCACCTGCGTGTTCCCCGCCGCGTCGCGCAGCTGGTAAACGACCTTCACGACATTGCGATCCACGTACAGCGTCGTCGTCCGAGCCACCGCCACCGCCGCGGAAGCCAGCGGAAGGCCCACGGCAAATGGCTGCTCTTCAGCTGGCAGGCCGCCGCTGAGCGCGACGACCGCCCCGCCCTCCCCGGGCGGATCCGTCCGGAAGAACCCGAAGCCGCGGCTGTGGGTCCCCGAAGCCGAAACCTCCGACCCCGCCACGGGCAGCCCAGGGCTTCGCCGCGCAAGCGTCAAGCTCGCGAGCCCACCCTCAAATTTGATTTGCGGACACCGCGGGATACCCATGGATGCCACGGACGATACCATCGTCAACTGAGGTAGGCTCAAGAAGCCCTGCATCGAGGACAAAGAACGCGTTTGCAGCTGCAGCTGCAACGACTGCGTGAAGGGAACGCTTCCTAGGAGCGCCCCGCCGTGCAGCAGTTCAGGGAGACCCACAGGTAAGGTCATCGGCATCGTGAGGCCGCCCGAAGCCTCGAACGTTTCTGCAAACTTGCCAGGACTCGGTTCGAGCTGATGGGGGGGCACAACTGCATCGAACCCGTTGAAGAAGCGCTCTTCTATTTTTGTCGAAGCAGGTCGGAGACGAAGCACTTCGCCAATCGTGGCAGGGCCAGCTACCTGAACGCCTGCTGGGTTTGCCCTTACACCCGCCTCCGGCACACCGATAGTTGCGAGCTCAAAATACGGTGCTGGCAGCCGGTCGTTCGCCAGTCGTGGTACCCATTTCTCGCGCGATGCAGGCTCGCCAAACGGAAGGATCGCTCGACGCCATTCAGTGTCCTGGGCAAAACTGAGCATGGAAGTCACCAGGCTGCTGCCCATGCTGAGAAAGCCGTGGTTGAAAAGCGCATCCACAGTAGCGGGCAAGGCAGTCAAATGGTCGAGCGGAACTGTCGGGAAGCCCGCCCCAATATCTGGGATGTGCAAGGAGAAGCCGACGGAACTCGCCGGCAGGCTGATCACCGACGTTCCGAATGGGATGAGGTGCGCAAGGTCAGGCAGCGTGTTGAGACCGATGCCCCCATATTTCTGTGTGAGGGAAGAGGATCCGTCAGATGTCGCTGGCGGCGTGGTGAGGTGGTGAAGTGGTAGTGGTTTCGAGGGTGGAGCTGGTGCCTGCAAGCCGACGTCGCCGAAGCCTGTGGCGGCAGCCGCGGCGGCTCCTGCCTCCGCAAAGCCGAGGGCGTCAGGGAGCCCAAGCGAATGAACGATTGATGTGACGCCGAGCGAAGCAAAACTGCCAGCCGCAAGCATGTGATCGATCAGCGCAGGCAGTTGACCAGCCGCGAGATCGTCGAGAGCATCCGGGAGTGTCGCAAGCGGGTCGAGCTTCGGCAGCATCTGCACCGGCTGCGGCAGGGCCCACGCGAAAGAGCCGAGAGATCCTGTCCCTGCGAGGCTCGCGAGCGAGCCCGCGAACGTGGGAAGCATCGTGGCAAGAAGGTCGTAGTCTTCGAGGATAGGCGGCTCCTCGTCTGCGAGCAAATCGATTTCGTTCAGCATACCAAAGTCCCGTGGGAGCGGAGCCAACGAGACGCCGCCAATTGATGCGGCAACAAGGCTGGCAAGAGAGGCGCCGGCCGCAGGCACTGCAGCCAAATGCTCGAGCACGTCTATGTCGTACTCGTTAAGCTCAAGCGTTCTGTCCGGGAGCGTGACTTCGTCGAGCCGGTCGAGAGGATCGACGCCGAGAGGCAGCAACGCGAAAGACACGCCAGCTATCGAGGGGGCCACCAGGCTCGACAGAGACCCGGCCGTTACCACCGGTAGGAGAGCTCCGTTGCCATGCGATTCATCCAGGTCTGGCAAAGCATCGAAGTCTCCGAGCGGCGCAAGCGCGGGCCAGTCTGTGAGCAGGCTGTCCAACGCATCGAAGCCGGTGGGCAGCAAGGCAAGGGAGACGCCCGAGGAGAACGAGCCCGCAATGAGATCGACATGGGAGCCTCCGAGATCGGCAGGCTCGAGCGCCGCCTGGTCCCGCGCGATATTGCGGAAGAGGGAGGGTGAGAGGAAAAGGAGCATGGGTGGGAATGGCGGTGTGTGTGAGGGACCGGGAGTGCGGTGGGTGGGGATCGGAAACGTGGAGGGTCGGGCGTGGCGGATGGCGGGCCCGCGACACCAAATCAAAATTTTGTAGGTCAGGAAGCTCTCGATCCGTCGGCAGCAGATCCAGATCGTCCAAGCGATCGAGCCTTTCAACGTCAAGGGGCAACGGGGCGAAGGAGAGGGCGAAGGAGAGGGCAAAGGAGCCCGCTAAGGCGAAGCCGAGGGAGCCAGTGGGTGATATCGGGCCTGCCAGAGTGTCCTGCGCCGCGCAAATGCGCACACCGCGCGTTGGGGAAAGACGCAAGCGGCGGGGCAGCGGGAGCGAAGCGCACCAACTCGTAATCCGGCAGCAGTGCATTGCGGTCTTCAAGATCGTCGAAAACACCCTCTGTTCCTCCGATGGAATCAACAGAGGCAAGCGCGGTGAGGTGATGCATCGAGGTAATGTGAAGCGGGCCACCGTCAGCGAGGAAGACCTCAAACCCCTCAGCTGCTAAGCCCGTCCCCAAGCGCTCCCAGTCCAATCCATCCACGCGCAAATCGCCGAACACGTGCATCGAAAGAAGGCTGGACACCCCGACTATCGACGCTTGTCCCTCACCCCCTCCCACGCCCATCTCCGCGAGGTCCCAGTGCAGATCTGGAGGCAAAAGGGCTGCACCTTGCTCGCCAAAGGGTGACTGCATGTGCAATTGCGGTAAAGAGACCGTGCCAAAATAGTCAGGCAAGCTCACAAGTGAGCTGGCAGGGGCGGCCATCGACACCTGGGGCCCCGAGGCGTCGAGGTCGATGAAATCGTGCAGCTGGGGTAATGTGTGCGCATCCCACTCAGCGAGCAGATCGTCAAAATCGGCAAGGGTGCCAGGCTCGGGTAGACGGTCGAAGCGCAGGGCCGCGCTGCGCAGGGCTTGCGCGGACACGAGGGGTGGGAGGGTGTGGAGGGAGAGTGCCTCCATGTCTGCTGTCGCGAACGCAGCCAACGCGGGCAGCTCGTCGCCAGGGCTGGTAGGAAGGTGGTCCAACAGATCGGCGGCAGCAAGCGAGCCAAAGATTGGGACAGAGTTGGCAATCGAGAGAGCAGGCAAGCTGACGCCGATCGCCGCGCCCGTCTCAGGGTGATCGAACGCCGAGAGGTCTTCAAGGTGGTCGAGACCAAAAGGCATCACGTCAGCGAGGCCCGGGAAGCTCATCGTGGAGAGAATCGACGCGAACCGGCCCAGGGAAGCAAATCGCGTGAGCGGGACGATTACCGGTGTTGCTACCGCGTCCCCGAGCGGCGAGTCGAACGGCGCGTCGAGCAAATTATTCAGGCGCTCTAGTTGGTCGATGCCGGCGAGGCTTCCAAGCCATGAGAGCGTCGACGCAAGCGATGCGAGAGGTTGTGCGGCCGCGAGCGTTGGCGCCAGCGGCTGCCCTGTAGCCCACGCATTGCGAAGTGTACGTCGGCCGGCAGGTTCCCCCACGGCCATGCCGCCGGTTTCGATGGCTGCTGCTAAAGGAGCGCCCGCACGTGAGGACCACATGGCTGCAGCTGGTGTCGCGGTCGTTGGGAGCACAGCACGCGGCCCTGACACGCCTTGACCGTCGAGGAAGGCTAGCAATTCGGAGAGGTCGCCCGCGTCAGTTTCGTCACCCCAGGGCAGTTCGACCTCGTGATCCGAGAGATCGGGGGCAACCTGGCGGAACGCCCCGTCTACGCGAGCGAGCTCGTCGAGAGCACCGGGTGCTTCGTGGAGCGCCGCGTCGCTCTCATCTTGCACCGCCACGTCGAAGGCGAAGCTGCGATGCTCCGTGTGGGGCACCAAAAATGTTGTGGTGCCGGACTCAGCGATGTCGGCGCTCAATGGGGGGATCAACGGGGACGCCGCGCGCGCCGCGGCTCCAAGGCCGGCCGCAGGGAGGGTGTCGAGAGGCTCGGCAGAGCGGTCGTTTTGCAGGTCGGCCACAAACAACACAGGGAATGAAACGAATGGCTCTTGCACGCCGTATGCGATGAGCGAGGTCCAGCCGACCGGATCGCCAGGCATCGACCCCGCGAGAGGGGGCACACGAGTTGACTGCGAGCAGTAGAGGCAGTGAGCAGCACGGCATGGCAGAGGCAGTCACGCACGAACGCGGGAAACATGCTGGGGGGAGCTCGCGCTTTCGCCACCGGTGCCGGTGCAGGGCGAGGGAAAGCGCGCAAGCGTGGAGCGTCTCCTGCACCTGCGGATGAATGATGGGCACACTGTCCTCGCGCAGAGGTTCTGTGAGAAATTCCTCGATCCACGCCGCATCCATCCCGGGATTGAACGCCACGTCCGTAACGGTGTCCGCGGAGTCGATGCGCGGGATGAAAACGCGGTCAACCACGGACATGAACGAATGCGTGCTCTCGAGGCCAATCAGAGCCACGTCCGTCAGCGCCTCGGTGAGCTCATCGATGACTCCCGCTGCCGTCCGCGGGTCCTCCGGCGAAGGGGCGTTGCCACTCAGGGTCAGCGGAAAGATGAGACCTGTGTCGCTCCACGTCGGCTGTGCCGTGATGCCCTCGGTCGCCGGGGCCGCACCAGGCGTCAGCGCTGCAACGATCAAATCCTCATCTTCCTCGGGATGCTGGTATCTCAGGAGGTTCAGGCTGTCGTCCGAAGACTCAGCACGGGTGGCGTGCGAGCGTGCGGGTGACGGCAACCGAGAGGCAAACCCCAGAGCTGACGGCGGCGGCGGCATCGGAGGTGGCGAGGATCCAGGACGCGAGCTTTCGACGGGCGGAGGCGACGGCGGCGGAGCTGGGGGGCGTTGGGCGCCGAGCTGGAGCGGCTCGACCATGTCCGTGAGCAAAGCCTCGAGGTCACCAGCCGCATTCTCGCTCGCCGTGTACCGCACCGGTGGTAGCCCCGTCGCCTCAGGGAAAAGGTCGGAGAAGGCCGCCTCCGGTTCGCCACGGTCGCGCGGCGTCAGTGCGGTGCGCGTCGGAAGCGAGGCGGCGACCGAAAGGACACCCGCGAGAGATGTCGGCAGGCTCGACACGTCGGCAGTGCCCTTCAGCAAAGCCTCGAGCTCCTCGAGGCCGGACACCGGCAGCGCCGTGATCTCGGTGACCACAGCGCCCGACTCTTGCATCGCCGCATCAACGGCGCCGCCGCCAACGTACCCGTGGGGAGGCAGCTCGCTCCAGAGAAACGGCTGCACGCCGTCGTCGAAGTGCAGGGGCTGCTTGAGGAGCGCCTCGAGCCGTGAGAAATCGGCGTGCTTTTCTGCCGGCCCGCCGCCGTACTCCCACGTAAAAATGTCCTCCAAAGTCGGGGCCGCAACACCCTGTGTTTCCAAGGTTCCGGGGCGCACATCGAGGCCGTTCGGCGGATGTTCCAGCGGGGACATCTCGGGGCGTGTGCCCCGCACCGGGCTGCCGTCGCCACGGGTGGGCATCGACGACACCATCGAAGTGAATGGGAAAGAACTCCGGAGCGGCATACTGGTGGGCATCGCGAAATTCGTCGCGCCGGCGGGCAAAACCTCGAGCAACTCTTCGAGCTCCGCGACGTCAGAAGCTTCGGTCCACGCCAGGCCAACGATGCCCGCACGGGGCCGAAGAAGCTTGTCAGTGTGCAACGCTTCCGCCGCGACGGAATCCTCCTCTGCCGGGGCGAGCCGCAGCGGCTCGACGACCACGGCGGGCAGCTGAGCATGGATGATCGGCGATCGTGTGCGCGTCTCCGCGTGGACGGCCACGTACGTCGGTCGTTCATCATGGCCAACGGCAAAGGAAAACCCGGTGCTCTGCGACGCGTTAGGTGGGAGGGTGTTGCAGGTGGGGTGTGGGAGTGTGGTAGCGAGGGAAGAGGGGAGGGAGGCGGAGGCGGACCTGCGCGAGTTGGACGCCTACGAGTGAATGCTGGAGAGAAGAGATGCCCACGCCCGCCCCGGCGCCCGCGTGAAGAAGATCCTCCATGCCCGGAAGCTCGAGCAGATCTTGCAGCTCGGTGAGGACAGCCGAGTCTAGTTCCCCGACGCCGCCCGTGCCTCTGTAATCCTCAGCCATCAAGGGAGGCTCGAGGTCCGCCGCGGCTGGCTCGAAGTCGGTCGCTTCCGCCGCCATCGGTGATGCGAAGCCACGGACGTTCGTCTCGCCAGGCGTTCGGTGACCGCTTTTCGTGCTGCCTGGGGGCCACTGCGCGTCGTCCGTCGCCGTCGTCGGCAACTCCATCACGCGTGGCGTTGCCACCGGGGCGAGGCCGCCCGCGGTGCGAAGGACCGAGCTTGCATGCGACACGGTCGTAACGCCGGCAAATGACGAGGCAGAAATCACGAGGGGCGGCGATATCGCGATCGCAGTCGCAACGGCGCCAGGGTCGGCGGCGGCAGCATCATTCGGCCCATGCCAAGGCTGGTTGCCGGCGATGTATCGCTCATCATGCGGCGTATCGCCCTGCCACGGCGCGTTGCCCGCGACATACCGATGCGAGGCGGCGCCGCGCGGATACTCATCGGCTACCTCGGTGCGGATCTCCATGTCGACGTATGCCGCGCGATCGACACGACGCTTGAGCTGCGCTGCCAGCGAACTCGCCGATGAGAGCCCGAGCACGCCCGCGACGGAGGCGGCCGACGAGCCACCGTGGTCTGCGTCGTGCGCCAGCCCGCGCCCCCTGCCAGGATCCGCGCGGGCGGCCGCCAGGTTGCGGCGCGCCTGCGCGCGCTCGGCGGCGAGCAGCTCCTCGTCGATCGGCTGAGCGAGAACGTCGAAGGCGGCGGCGCCTTCCTGCTGCGGGGGCGCGCCTATCGGCGCGTCCTCAGGCATGAGGTCGAGAACGAGCTGCACCCCCGCCTCCTCGTCCGTCGTCGCGGCTTGCGCCCCCACCTCCTCGCCGCGCGAGCTGAGGTCGGTCACAGCGAGTAGCCGCGCGTCTATCGACATGGCAGCTGGCGCTGGCGCCCGAGGCGGCGCCGCGAGCTCTCGTGCCGAACCCTGGCCTCCGCTGCCACGTGGAGCGACGGCCGGGCCGACGGCCGCCGCGGTTTGGGCTCCGCTGCTGCTCCAGTCCCGCGCGGCGAGCTCGCGCGCCGCTGTGAGAGTGCGTGCCGCCTCAAGAGCGGCCGGGTAGCTGACGGCGACGACGCGCTCGGCGAGGGGCGCCGACTTGCTCCCGCCAGCAGCGCGCTCCCGTCGAGGGAGGAGCACGGGGCCCAGCGCCGCGGCGCCTGAGCGGAGGGGCGTGGCAAGCGACGGGGTGGCGACGTGCTCGGCGTCGGCACCCGCTCCGGTAGCCGTGAACGAGGCGAGGTCGAGGCGCAGCGCGACGACTTCGGCCTCGACGTCGACGGGCGCGTCCTCAACGTGGTGGGGGGGCGGCGGCATCGCCGCGGCGCTCGGCAGCTGGTCGAGGAACCGGAGCGCCACCTCCTCGGCCGCCGCCTCGGCCGCCGCCTCGGGCTGAAGGAATCCGCCACCAAGGCGCGCGGCCGAGGAGCCGGGCAGCGGCATGGTTAGAGCATCTGCAGCGCGCGGGCCAAGGTGGGCCGAGCCGGTCGGGGACCGCGCGACAAGGGGGTCGGTCGAGGCATCCTCGAGAAATCCGAGCGCGGCCTCCTCCTCGTCGTGCAGGTCGGCACCCGGCGCGGGCGGAGCGACCAGCAGGGCGGCGGAGAGGTAGGGGGATGCCTCGATGAGCTCGGCGGCGCCAGGCGTGGCATTGCTTGTCACGTTGCTGCGCGCAGCGGGGGGCGGCGGCTGTCAGGATGGCGCTGCGCGCGGTGGGAGGGAGCCCGGCCGGGCACACAAGGGCGGCGCGCCTGCTGTTGCCAGGCGCCGAGGCCTGCGCGGCCGCCGCGAGCAAAAATACGCTGGCGACGGGCAACATGTGTGTGCTGAATTCCGCGCCCGCCGTCAAAACCGAGGGAGGAATTCCTAGCTAGGAGCTCGTAGGAGCAGGAATTCCCAGAAGCTCGTACTCGTACTAGTCTTCCTCGGTTGCGTTAAAACCGCTGTGCAGTAGGAATTCCCAGATTCCGACTGTAGGAATTCCTACAGGAGCGGGGGCCATGGGTCCAGCTGTTCAATACAAGCCTTCTTGTCCTACTCTGTGTCGTTTCGCCGGGCGAGTGCGCAGCATGGTACACGCTCAAGTTTTGACCGCG
>MDTG01320127.1_pt1 | contig 12177 bp, 10 predicted proteins | sample 811421 | NCBI WGS metagenome assembly MDTG01 (sample SAMN05326645, study PRJNA326480) | marine metagenome | isolation source: seawater | place: Pacific Ocean: South East | collected 2011
CATGAACAAATCATCATCATCATATGCATCAACCAATTTTCCCATGTTTTGCTCTTTGCTCCAAATTTTTTAAGCCCTGAATTTTGCGATTTTGAGAGAAAGAGAAAGAGAGAGGACCGAACAAAGGAGGGAGAAAAGAGCACGTCTTGTTTGTCGGCTCTCTTCTTTGACACATAAATATATTATTAGCTAGTATTATTAGTATTATTGCTTTAAATAATAAAGACCATCATCATGGGAGAAGATGCGACCATGAGCGAAGCCAAAACAGCGTCTGGCGTCTCGCTCGATATCGTCAAGGTGAGCGCTTTATTGTTTGTTCGCGTCAATTTTGATGTGTATCAAAACTCGATCTCATTTCTCGTTCATGTGATTTACTTGACTGACACTTCCTTCCCTCCTACACTTATCCCGCCAAAAACGCATAGATTTGGAAAGTCTCTCATCGTGAGCAAGGATTACGACACGGAGATTATCGACGGTACCGTCAGTACTGCGCGCGCCGGCTTCGAAGACTGTACAAAACTTCGGAAAATTTCTGTCACAAAAAGGACTTGGGACCAGGCGGAGGAAACGAAAAACAAAAACACAAGTTCGAGAAGAAACCGTTGAGGGGAGAGGACGGTGCTTTTCTTATTCAAGATCCATCGCGAGAGTTGCTGATACCGTTGGTTCAAAGTGAACGTTGCTGGGCGTTGGCGAACGAATTAAAAGACGACAACTTGATGGGTGGAGCGATGAATGCGGCTAAGAGAGCCCACGCGAAAAAACGTTTGAAGAAAGCATGCACGCACGCCAAAGAGTTCAAAGATGCGTGTGCACACTTCGGTGATGCAAAGTTGAAGTTAGAAAGCGAAGCCTATTGCTCTTACATTCTCGGCGTAACAGATCTTAACGATGGGGCGAAGAAAAATTGTGGCGCAGTTGCAACAAGGGAGTTAACACGAGCCAAGAAAATTTACGAGTTGCTTGGTAAAGTAGGACCGACGGAGCATAAGATGAACTGCGAAGGACGCGCGAGAGAATTGGAGCTGATGGTATCTACGGGAATCAGACTGGCGAATGATTTTATTGATGTGAAAAAGGAAGTAGCCGAGGTGGAGAGAGAGGTGGAGAACTCGACAAACATGAGGGAAGCGACTGAACTTTTGAAATTGAGTGATCCTCTTTTGACTGGAGGTGAAACGACATTGGCCTCTCACATACAGTGGAGAAGTAAGCAATTCAAAGTATACGGTGAATTTGGTATGCGAACGTACGGAGCTGTCCAGAAAATACTCAACAGATTGAAGAGCGAAGCGAGCACACTTTCAGTGGACAAAACATTGACGCTGTACAAGAAACTTTTCGTACACATTAAAGAGACGAAAAAGCATTTAACCAAAGCTTGCCGCGACGCGGAAAGCATGTCATTTGGCTCTGAATATGACGAAGAAGATTTGGCACAACTTCGCCTATCGACACAAGCCTTAGACGTGTTAGTATTGGAGAAGGAAATTTCTAGAGATGCATTTTTAGCGGAACGATTAGGCGCGAAACTGTTCGACAAAACGTCCAGAATGAAGCACAAATCAGATCGAAATTTGAAATTTGAGCACTTGGTTCGAATATACGATGCTTTAATCGCGAGTAATTACATCTTAGCGGACGCTGCGATGGAAATCATTCGTGGAGCGGATGCAGACGCAATCATCGAAAAGCTTGAATCTGATATCGACAATGATATCGAAAAGTATAAAAAATCCAGAGAAGGAGCGTTGCAAAGAGCTTTGACGGAACCGAACGATCCGATCGCATCAAAAGTGAAAGCGCTCAAGGTATCTTCATCTGGAGGAATGCCGAGAGTTGTTTTGGAAGGGAAGAATATCGCAGAGTTTGTTTACAACCGAGGTGAACCTTCCGTTCAGTTTGAACAAGCTCGAGCTGAACACGCGAAGGCAACAGGGATTCCAACTCCTGTGTCACCGATTCCTTCGCCGAGGGCGACTTCGCCGAGGGCGAAAGCGAAAAAGCAACAGCAACCCACCGCTGATGTGAAAAAGAACCAAAACGAATCGGACTCTGAAGGATTCCACTCTGCAGACGAAGAAGAAGGCTCGGAGTCATCTGAATATTCCCAAAGTAGTGATTATGAAAGTAGCGATTACGAAGATGCCGGTCCTGGATATATATCTTCTGCGGCTGGTGCATTGGGTAAATTATTTTCTCGCGGATAGAAGCTTGAGTCATTAGCATTGCTGCTATTTTGTAATGTATCATTGCATATACTTTGAGAATTTTTTGTTTTCTAATATTTTTATAACGTCACTGTGAATGAAACGTAAGGAAAGCAATCGTCTCCACCTCGCTCTCCACCGAATCCACCTGCATCACCACCACCACTACCGCCACCACTCTCAGTAGCTGACCAGTGCGAACTCGAACCATTCCCGAATGCCGCATTCATTACACTTCTTAGCTTTTTCTCCTGTCGTTCTTTCGGTCGCATTATCACCGCTTGAAATGCCGGTGGTAAACCGTACCTCAAAATACTCTCCACGAACAAACGAACTACGACGACGTGTATCCACGACGAAACAACTTCTCCGTACGAAGTTTGACACCACTCGTACAATTCGATTCTTTGTCTCTCAACTTCCTCTTCTAAACTTTGCTTCTCTTCTTTATTCTCCGTAATTTTCTCCTTGTTGTAGCTATACTCTCGTACTTGGAACGACCCATTCTTTTCTCTCACGGCATTCTTAAACGAATCGACCGTTCTTCTAAACAAAGTTACAGTGAATAAGGCGTAATCGCTCTCTTCCTTCAACATTTTGGATGATCGAGGGACGACAAACTGCGCCAAAGTTTCATAAGAATCCAGCCAGTCTTGCGCTGAAAACTTTGGAATGGTGACCAACAAAGTCGTCAAATTTTCAGTTTCAATCATATCTTCTTCTCTCACGAGGTCACCTAAATCTCTCGTCGCTAACGACCCTTGCGTTTTCCTCACAACTGTTGACAACGAATTCTTTGCCATGACGTACTCGCCCAACTTCATCTTCAGCTCATCATCAATCTTCGCGACGTTCTCGGTTATCTTCTCCACGGTTTCTCTTAGTTGTCGTTTTGCTGGATTTTTAGCCTCGTCCCATTTGAATTCCGCAAGATACTGCTCAGTTGGAACGCCATCTACGGTTAATATCACTTGCGGGGCGAACGCTTCGTTGCTATTATTATTATTATTCTCGTTGTTGTCGTCCCGTCTTTGTCGCATGGATTCTTTGGCAATGTGTTCGCCAATCTCTTGAATCTGACGCTTTATTTTCTGCGTCACGTTTTCTATTTGCCCGTTAATCTTCTGTAAATCGTCCGATAACGCTAACAACGAATCTAACGTCCCTATTTTCAACTCCGGGACGAACAGTTTACGATTTTCACTCTCGCACAGTTCTCCGTTTTCTTTTCCTCTCGTTTTCGCTTCCAAACGTTGAAACGCGATGTCTTTCCTCTCTTGTATCGTTTGGCCGTTTCTGGACTGGTCTCCTTCGCTCAGAGGTAACGAGACGACCCAGTACGACGTCGTCTGAAGATTCGAAGAAGATTCCATCCTTGTTCAATCGCTTCTCTCCCTCCCTCTCTTTGCTATTGCCAGTCGTTGTCCTTCGGTGCACAATTTTTTTATGGCTGTTTTTTATTATTATCGATGGGCGAGATAACATCACGAGAATTGATGCCCTCGTCCATAAACTGCTTCTTTGAGGAGAAAAAGAATTGTTGGGAAGAATATGTCAACACATCAAACACCACACACCACAACACACGCGCAGCAACGCGCGTTATAAACGATGACGATGAATAAAAAGAAGAAGACATTCAAATGCTGAATAGAAGACTAAAGACAATCGTTGCGAAGCCGCCGACGTCGAACAAGAAGTTCTATCAAGACACGGAAGACGTTCTAAAATCGTTGGGACGAAAACAACAACACGAAAAAGAACACCATCGGCGACTTGTTTTCGAAGAAGAAGAAGAAGAAGAAGAAGGAAGAGAGAAAACGCTGTCCTCCTCGTCGTCGTTCTCCGAAACGAGAAGAAAAACCGTTGCTTTACAAAACGGGGACGTTTACGAGGGCAAGTGGGACGAGACGAGCAATTTGCCAGTTGCCGATGAAACGAGCACATACACTTGGAAGAATGGAGACACCTTCACGGGAAACTGTACGCAAATACTACAAGGCGAGAAGCGAACGGACTCTGGCATAATCACCTATAAAGACGACGGCACGGTTTATGAATACTATTGGAAAGGATACGGGAAGTTAGTCAGAGCCGACGGGAGTATCTACATCGGCAACTTTAACGAGCGAGGAGAGTTTTCGGGATTCGGTAAATTTACTTCGGCAGCTAATAAGACAACAAAGAAGCATGATGATTCTTCGCCACCGCACGACATGTATGCGCAACACGAAGGCCTCTACCGCGAAGGGAAACCTAACGGACCGGGTCAATTCCGGTTTGCAAACGGTGACATGTACCAAGGTGAATTTGTAGATGGATTTTTTCACGGTTGGGGAACGATTGTTTTCAGCGAAACGGGAGATAGATACGATGGTGAATTTTCTAGAGGAGCATTCAATGAGAACGGAGTGTACACGTGGAAAAATGGAAACTGCTACGTCGGAAAATGGAAAAACAATAAAATGCACGGGCCTGGAGCCTTTTCAGATGGAGAAGAAGTCTTTGTTTTGTGCGAATATATTAACGGTAAACGAGTCAGAGAGGAAAAGAAAGGCGAGTTACCGGAAGCGCTCAAGCAACACAGGAAACGAATGCAAGACTCAATGAAACAACACAACGCTCAATCGATGAAGTTACAATCGAGTTCATCGATGAAAATATCCAAGATGTACAAGGAGTTTGGCGAAGCGAATCTCTTCAAAAAAATGTTCTCTTCAAGGTCGCAATCGGTACGAAGAGTGAAAGCTGGAGGACAGACTATTTTCAAAGGTCACCGCAGTTATGAGTTGATGACACAGTTACAATTAGGAGTCGTCTGGTCAATTTCGCATAAGAAGAAAATAACAACATCATTAACTGCGGAAGATAATATGAATAACATCGACGAGAACGATACTACTAATGACGATAACAAACCTCTTGTGGTGACAGATTTCGACATGTATGTTAAAGTTCAATTTCCTCGAATCGGTTCTGAAATCACGCCACCACACTCCTCGTCGGATTTTAAATGGAAACTGTATTCGCCAAATGTGTTCAAAAGTTTGCGAAAATTCTGGGGCGTCGATGAATCCGAGTTTATGCTTTCGATTTGCGGTGAACAAGCGTTGAAAGAGATGAATTCTGCTGGTAAATCTGGCTCAATTTTCTTCTCTTCAACTGACGACCGGTACATCATCAAAACTATGCGAAAAGTCGAGATGAAGGCTTTATTAAAAATGTTGCCAAAGTATTACAGGCACATCCAAGAAAACGAAGACTCTTTGCTGACGAAGTTCTTTGGCGTGTTCTCCGTGAAACCGAATCAAGGGAAGAAGGTTCGATTTATCGTCATGGCTAATTTGTTTTGCGACTCTTTGGAAATTCACGACACGTACGATTTAAAAGGCTCCACTTTAGGAAGGTCCACTTCTCCAGAAATACGAATGAAGGCTAAATCATTGGGCTCGACCACGGAGTCTGGAGTTATCTTGAAAGATTTAGATTTAGGATTCAAATTTAGGCTAGAGAAATCGAAGAGAGATTTATTCATTCGCCAAGTTTCACTCGATTTGAAGCTATTAGAGGAGCTGAACATTATGGATTATTCCTTGTTAGTCGGCGTCCATTACACAAACCCCAAAAATCGAAAGTCAAAAACTGGATCTATGATTTCAGATTCGCAGTTATCTAGCGGTGGAGCGGAGATTGAAACACCACAAAACATGTCATTTACAGAGCTCGATGTTGATCACGATGAGGACATTCTGATGTCTGTGAAAAAAAGAAATAATGAACGGACAAGTTTCGAGAGTAGCGAAATGAATGACATCGATGACGACGAATCTAACAGCCACAGTAAAAGAGGTGAATACGCTTGGGCGTTAAACATATACAAGCAGTTGTCGAAAAATTTCGGCGCTTTCGAAACGGTTGCCGCGACGTCGACGAAACCTTTAGTTTTTAAGTATATCAACCATGGAGGCAGAAGGAATGAAGAGAAAAGGCCATGGAAAGGAGCAGATGAGCAAATAGCTCAAGTCGTAGGGGATTACGTGACGCAGTTTTCCTCCAACAATTTGCCAAAACAACTTGCCGCGGTGTGTGTTCCTGGTCGATCATTTAAATCGCTCTCAGAGAAAGATATCAAAGTGTTACACGTAGAGCCAAGGGTGCGAGACGCCATTTTGAACGTGGGCATCATAGATATTTTGCAAATGTATTCGGCACCAAAAAGATTAGAGAGAGGTTTTAAAGGTGCGGTATATAGAGCAACTAGCATTAGCGTTGCCGCACCCAAGTCATATGCGAAGAGGTTCAAGGATTTTATGCGTAACATCTTCGAGTAATAATAGACTATTAATACCAGGTAGTGGTACCATGATACAATAAAAGTACAAATACTGCTTTTTCATTAAAGTGAGTGTCGGTCGCTTGACAGCACATTGTCGTCACAGTCAATATCCCCCGTTCTCGCTGCTGCTATTCTTTCTTTCAGATTCTATGGCTTCTCGATATCCAATTTTGTATTCTTTAATGAATTCTTTCACCCCATCTCTATATGCTATTCCTCTCGTCTCGTATAAATATTTTATCAGAGGCCGCCAACCGGATTTTGCCGTGTGAGCTAACTTGTTCAATTCAGAACCGATAGAAGAAGAAGGAGAAGAAGAAGATTCGTTGTTCTTCTCGTTATCTCCCTTTTCACGATCCTCTCTTCCGCCATGCGTCCGTGTAGCAGAATCCATCTCATTGTGTACTCTTATTTCTCTGCTCCAAGTTTGTCTGTAAAGCTCCAACGCTTTCTTCCAAATCATGAAGTGTTCTTTTACGGTATACTTCTTCTCGACGAAATTCGGTGGATTCGGCATCGTGTCCGGCCATATTATATCTTTCAAATCTTTCTTGAAATACCGGGAAAGTTTACTGAATGTCGACAGTCCTTCTCTTTTAGCGTTGTTAGACATATCTCTTCAATACTTTATGAAATGATTCCATCTTTTATGAGAGTCGTCGTACATAAATTATGCTGCGCCTTCGTCCTTGTTTCTTTTCCTTTTCTCTTTTTTTTTCTTCTTTTTTTCTCCTTTCCTTCTCTCCCGTTTCGAATCGTCGATTTCTTCCTCACTCGGAGATTCCCGATCAAAATAGTACTTAAGGGATAAATATAATTTATATATGCATCAACCATCTTCGCTCCTTTAATTTCAGCTCGGGAATAGAGAAATAGTTTTGATTTATTTTTTTAAATTAATTAAAACATTATATATTTTTATGGAACTTTTAGTTAAAGAATCTCCCGATTGGAAGAGTCGAGATTACTGATAAACAATATTTATAAATGTTGGTAGGAGAAAAATCGTAATAATATTGCATTACGTTGTATTTAGGGATGAAATAAATATAAAATAATTAATTAATTTTTGAAATACTTAGAATATAAAATTAGTTGTGCATATTTTCAATATATTATCTATACACAGTTGCATAAATAAATTTCCCGGATGTTGTTATGCTTAGGTTTTTCTACAGGACGCTTTTATGATGCTAAAAATAAAATTTATCAATCTTTTACAAAATAACTCTTCCTTTTCTTTTTTCTTTCGCTTGTCTTACAAACCAAAATCTTTCAAACAACAAACAAAGTACGAGAGAAAGAATCGACGAGTAAAATTAAATTTGCAACACCTCACGCAACAAAAACAACAGAGAAGAGAAGATACATATATAAATAAGAAGGAGAATTCGCAACAAAAACACTATTAGTGTTCGTGTTTTGGATCATTGTATTCTCAAAGGTAGAAGAAGTTGTTTAAAGTAATTAAAGGAAACGAAGTAAAATATGATGATGAGTACTCTCCTCAGCTCAGCAATGCGAGGACACGGCTTCTTTTCTCTTTTCTTCCTTGTTCTTCTCCTTAGTGGTACTGTGATAAAAACTACCGACGCGGTGGAAGAGTTTGAAACAGAAAAAGATATGCTCGATTTCATAGAAGAGAACGACGAGGATTCCTTAGCTGTCATCTCCTTGTTTAGACCAAACAACGAACACGAAAAGTTCGAAATTGTATATTCCGACGTTGAGGAAACGTTTCACGCGTACGGACACGAGGACGTTATTTTTGCAAGAGCAAACAAGCTCAAAGGGGATAGAGATACCATGCCAAAAACGTACGTCTTAAAGCCACATTATAGAGAAACCAAGGACGCGATGATTATGAACATGACGACGAACACGGCGTACGACTTGAAGGCTGTCATAAACTTTGTTTTTTACGCCTTGATTCCACCGTACGCCAGGTGGCCGCCTTTTCCCAAGTCTCGAGGTACTGAAGATGAAGTACAAAGAGCAAATTTACATGCTAAGAACGACATGCCTAAAGTATTCGTACTGACGAAACCAGAAGCTGCTATTGATAACGGCGTCATCTTACATGAAGTCTTGACTGAAGTTGGACAATCGCTTGTTGGCGTGATGGTGATCATCCAGCTTTCTGTGAAGGACAAATCCTTCTTACGCGCTGCCGTATATGAAGGAGAAGAAGATCAAATCATGGAATCATTTGAGACGAACGATTTCGTTCTGGTAGGATACGATAGACTAACAAATATAAGAGACTCAGTTGTCTTTTCAAACATGGAAGCATTGAACTATGAATCCATGGTGAACTTTTGTATGAGGTTTGCAACAAAAATAGGAGGGGATGTGGTGGAAGGGGACCGAACACCATTCCCACTGAAAAAGAGTAAAAATAGAAGGAGTAAAAACACGGTCGGATTAGGAAAGCATCGTGGGCACAAACCCGAGGACTTAGAAGAGTTATGATAAAATAATGGTACCGGTACATGCGTCGTGTATTAACTCATGCCTTCATGCAATACTATACTACTGGTACCCAGGTACCTACTTTAAAAAACTCTAAGTTAATTTCTTCCTTTTAGGATTCAGAGGGCACTTGTATTCGCTCAAGAATTTTCCGAACGAATTCGTTGGATCGTGTTCCGGCAATAACTTGTACTCGTTTTTATCCTCCGGTGGAGTCTCGTCTAACATGTCGTAATAGTATTCCCACCACTCGACGAAAAAGTCTATATATAGCTTCAAAAACTTTTGATGGTCCTTTGGGTATGCGCACTGCGTCATCCACTGCGGTTCCCATGGTTTTGGGGATCCGTTCATGTGATACCCATGGATTCTGTTCTCGTCCCACAACTTTTTCTCTTTCACCATCCGCCGATGTTTCATAATGTAGTCGATCGGTATCAGATTATACTTATTCTTGAACTGAACATTCAGGAAATCTTGCTCGGATGTCGACAACATTTCTGTTTCGGTCAGCGATAGAAATGCCTCCATAATCTCATCAAAAACATCATTTGAGGGATTATAAATAAACATACCCGCGTTAAATCCCGCTTTAGCATCGAACGACGATCGTGGCGTTACGGCTATCGAATGTTTCACTGGATCTGTCTTCGCGCAAAATATCGAATCCGAGTTTTGTCTCACGTACACGTCCGCATCCATGTACACCATCTTTGCGTACTCTTCAAATTTCCAAACAAACATCTTCACCACCCAATACCCGCTCGCATATCGCGCCGACTTTGATACTAACGCTTTTGCCTTTTCATTATTCTCAAACGGGTCTACGACTATAACTCTGATAGACTCTTTTGTCAACTTCTCTCTTACCTCCTCGCTCACCGCCGTAGATACTAAAGCGATGAAATCCCGATCTTCAACCGCGTACTTTCTAATCGTATGCAATAAAACTAACACCGCGGGCAAAAATCCATCGTTCCCTAACGCCGTAATCCATGCTTCTTTACATCCACTCGGACCTCCAAACCCTTTCTCCGAAGCTTCCAGAGATTCTTGCACGTATTCTACTTCCGTTTGTTCTCGCGAGCGGTGTTGCCCGACGCCAAGCGCGCGGCACTCTTCATGCCTTTTCTCACCTCTTCTTTCTATATCACACTTCAAGTCAAACAACAAGTCCAGTCTCGCGTTTCCTTTCACTTTATTATTATTCGACGACCTCTTATTGTTGTTCTTGTTGATATTATCAGTATACGAGGGAATAGAAGAACTGAAAGAGGAGAAGGAGGAGGAGGAGGATATTGCTGCAGGTCGATAGTCGTACCTCTCGTGTTTCTGTTCTCCGACCGGTTCGGGTATTCCCATGGCTTTCCGTAATTTTTCTTCTCGTTCTCTCATTCGAACGAACGCTACGTTGTTTTTATTCTGTCTTGCTCCAATCGCGTTGTTGTTATTGTTCGCATGGTGTGAGTGATGATGTTGATGTAATCCACCGCTCTCGAGCATTTCAAAAACGAGAAAAACCAACACCAACGGCAGGGAGAAGACTTTGAGAAACCTCATCAGCGCTTTCTTATTGCTCGTCGTCGTCATCATCGTCGTCGTCGTCGCGGTAGCTCGTTTCATCGTCCTTCCTCTGCGCTCTCTTCACTGCAACGACGACGATTTTTTTTCTTCGCGCAAGTAACTTTTTGTGAAATGCATTTCTTCTTTTTCTTCTATTTACACATTAATTTCTACATTAATTCTGCGACGATGATATAGACGAACATATTTGTAGGGACAGGGAGAGAGAAATAGAAAACGCGTTGTCGACGATGGCGATGGCAATCTCTTCTTCTTCTTCTTCTTCTTCTTCTTCTTCTTGTTCCTCGTCGTCGACGACGAGGAAGATTCTCCAGAGACGACGACAAAAGCAACAGCGAAAAAGCCATCACTTTCTTTGCAAATGTTCTTCTTCCACGAAGAAGGACGACGAGAAAAAATCTATTATTTTCGTTCGGCACGGCCAGTCCACGTGGAACGAAAGGGGGATAATCCAAGGGTCATCTGACGAGAGCGTATTGACGGAGTTGGGCGAAACGCAAGCCAGACGGTCGTTCGAATTGTTGAAGAGAGAAAAATTTGACTACTGTTTGAGAAGTCCATTACAGAGAGCGCACAGGACGGCTGAAGTTATATGGGGCGAAGAAAGAAGCAAAGATAAAATGGATACTATCCACGATTTACGGGAGATTGATTTATACGCGTTTCAAGGGTTAGATAAGAACGATAAAGAAACGATCGAGAAGAGGGAGTTTACGAACGCATACGCACAGTGGAAGACGGCGCCAGAGAAGTTTGAAGTGAGCGGACACTTTCCAGTCGTCGAATTATGGGAGAGAGGAGATAAATGTTGGAAAGAATACATATTCCCGTTAGTGTTGGACGAAACAAAGTCGATCAACAGTTTACTCGTCGTTGCACACAATGCGGTGAATCAAAGTTTGGTAGGAAACGCATTGGGAGTTGGACCAGAATATTTTAGAAGGATTTTACAGAATAATTGCGGCGTTACTAAAATTGAACTCACAACTTCATCAGCAAAATACAACGAGTTGAAACTCGTCAAATTGAATCAAACAGGTGGAGGGAACCCTCCGATTAAGAGCAATGTGGACGGTAAACGGTACGTCATTTTAGTCGCGTCGAAAAATGGCGACGAAATGAACGAAGCCATGAGTGAAGTCAATGCGATTCACACGCTCTTAGCAGACGTTCCATTTACGAGAATCCTCTCCGTGTGCTCCGTTAGCAGTAATATCAAGTCAGAGTGCGTTCTCACGAAAGGTCTTTCGGCGATGTTCAAACAGAATAACCCTGTAGAGTGTGTAAAATTTGAAACGGACGCCTCAAATGAAAGTGTTCAAGCCGACGCATTGGAAAGTACTGGAAATGTTCTCATCGTTGCGAGAGATGAACATGCATGTCGACAAATACTTTCCGGCTGTTTGAACATTTCAAAAGACGTGAGCGAACGAATCAAGGTAATACCTGGTGATGGTGTCACGATCGTTGATGTTTCGAAAGGTTTCAACAAGTCTGCAGTGAACTGCTTGAATTTTATTTAAGTAATTTGACGTTTTTCAACTTTCACTACAGTGTATGTAATTCTAA
>MDTG01350737.1_pt1 | contig 12177 bp, 12 predicted proteins | sample 811421 | NCBI WGS metagenome assembly MDTG01 (sample SAMN05326645, study PRJNA326480) | marine metagenome | isolation source: seawater | place: Pacific Ocean: South East | collected 2011
ACATGTGCGTTAAAACAAATATTTGATGGAACATCGTATTTATTTTTAAAACCTAAATTGAGGCCAAATTTAAGTCTAGTTGGAACTTTTCCTTTTCCATCAACAATTAATTTGATTAAGTAATTTTTTTTATAGTTTAAAACTATTTTTCGGGTTTCTAATATTTTTTTTATACTAAGATAAATAGGTTTATTAATTATTGTTTTTGTATTAATTACAGATTTAAGTTTTTTTACTTTTTTTCCTAAATTATTATAAATTTCCATATCAAATCCAATTTTACATTTTGGAAAATTAGGATAAATCACTAACTCAGTATATGAATTTTCATTTTTAATAAGAGGAAAAGATACCGTAGAGTCATAAAATATTTTGCTGTTAGGATTTTTCCAAAAAGTATTCTTATTTTTTTGATTTGAAGTATCATAGTATGTATGTGTTAAAGAAGAATTATTTTGATTATGCTCAATATTGCCTGATAAAAATCTTGGAAAAAAACTTTTAAAATTATGATTAATTTTTAATGTACCTTTTTTACCTCTCAAAAAACTTTTTTCATTTTCATCTAGGAAAAATATAAATTTAGTTTGATAAGGTTTTATATCTTCTAAATGAATTTCTTTTTTTAATCTTTCACCCAAATAATTAATAATTATAATTTTTATTTTATCTTTATGAATTTTACTTTTTCCATTAACAAATGAGAAAAAAGGGGTAAAATTTCTATTAGGAATTATATCAACTCCCGTTTCAGGGACTTTATATTGGTTATTTTGCTTAAAATCATTAACATCGTTATATATTCTTCCACATGTATGAACTACCGATGACGAGTTTTTTCCTTCATAATTAATAACAATTGCTGGATAAGGATAGACCATATTAACATCAGAAAAAACTTCTATCTCAATTGAACCTTTTAATGACGAAATTAGATTATTTTTCCTTAATGTCTTTTTAACAGATATTTTAAATGCCTTAATTGATGTAATTTTTTTATAATATTTCTTTATTATTTGACCATTTTCAGATCTAATTTTTACTTCTATGTGAATGCTTTTAATGTTTCTTTTAAGAAGCCAATAACCCATAAAAAGCACACTAGTATCCATCTCTTTATTTATTATAAATGGAAAAATCGCTGAAGACCTCAAAACATGATTTTTATTAATATTTTTTGCTTTTTGTAAAGAAGTAGATGATAGATGTGCTTGATAGCTTTTCATTTTGTGCTAATGTACAAAAATTGAACACAATTGTAAACTACTTAAAACATTATGTTTAACAACAAAAAATTAATAATCACGGGGGGTACTGGATCTTTCGGTAAAGAATTTGTACTTCACATATTAAAAAATTATAAGCCAAAAAAAATCATTATTTTTTCTAGAGATGAATTAAAGCAATTTGAATTTTTAAATTTTCTAAAAAGTAAAGGATATGATGAAAAAATAATTCGTTTTTTTATAGGAGATGTACGAGATAAAAAAAGATTAAGCCTAGCATTTCAAGAAATGGATTATGTTGTTCATGCTGCAGCACTAAAACAGATCGTAGCTGCAGAGTATAACCCACAAGAAGTAATTAAGACAAACATACAAGGAGCTGAAAACATAATATTTGCTGCGTTAGAACAAAATGTAGAAAAGGTTATAGCGTTATCTACTGACAAAGCAGTAAATCCCGTAAATTTATATGGAGCTACAAAACTTGTTTCTGATAAACTTTTTATTAACGCAAATAATTTATCAGGAAAAAAAAGAACTAGATTTGCAGTAGTCAGATATGGAAATGTGATTAATTCAAGAGGCTCTGTAATACCATTTTTTAAAAGAATTTTACTTGAAAAAAATTATTTTCCAGTAACAGATAAAGAAATGACGCGTTTTTTTATGAAAGTAGAGGATGGAGTAAAATTTGTATTGAAGTCTTTTGAAAGAATGTATGGTGGTGAAATCTTTATCCCAAAAATTAATTCAATTAAAATTTTAGATATTGCAAAATCTATAGATCCAAAAGCTGAAATTAAAATTATTGGTATTAGGCCAGGTGAAAAATTACATGAAATATTATGTCCTCAAGATGAGGCGCATCTTACTTTAGAATATAAAGATTATTATATGATAAAACCTTCAATCGGTCTTGATATAGAAAATGATTATAGGAAAAATCTTTTAGGAGAAAATGGAAAACCAGTCTTTAAAAATTTTGAATATTCCTCATTAAAAAATAATTTTTTATCTGTTTCTGAGATAAAAAAATTAATTAATTAAATAGATATGAAGGTTGCAATCATACCCGCAAGAGGGAAAAGTAAGAGAATAAAAAATAAAAATATTATTAATTTTTTTGGTAAACCTATAATTTACTGGCCCATTACAGTAGCAAAAAAAAGTAAATTATTTAGTAATGTTTTTGTTTCAACAGATGATAGTAAAATAGCAACAATTTCAAAAAAATTTGGTGCAGAAATTCCGTTTATTAGACCTTCAAATATTTCAGATGATAAATCAGGAATTATTGAAGTTATGAAACACGCAATTAAAAATTTAGAAAAAAAAAAAATTAAATTTAAATATCTCTGCTGCATTTTTGCGACAGCACCATTTATAAATAAAAAAATTTTAATTAAATCGTTTAACAAACTTAAAAAAGGCAAATTTGATTTTGTATTCGGTGCAAAAAAGATAAACTATAATCATTTAAGGGCATTTTATTTCAATAAGAATAAATTAAGAATGCTTAATGAAAAATTTTATTCTTATCCATCACAAAATTTACCCAAAGCTTATGTAGATACTGGACAATTTTATTGGGGAACAAAAAATGCTTGGAAAAAGAAAAAAATTATTTTTACTAATAATTCAAGCTTTATTGAGTTAGACAGCAAAAAATTTAAAGACATCAATACTTATAAAGATCTAAAAGCAGCAAAAAAAGTAGGAAAAAATTAGGGTTCTATTGACTAATCTTAAAAGATTACTAATATAGTTCAAAAATTGAACATATGAGCATAAAACAAGATTATTTTGAAATTTTAAGAAAAATCAAAGAGGATTTTAAAAATCAAAGGCAATTAGCTAAAGAACTTAACTTCAGTTTAGGTAAACTAAATTATTGTTTAGTCGAGCTTAAAAAAAAAGGATTGGTAAAAATTCAAAGCTTTAAAAATAACCCAAGTAAAATTCGTTATGTCTTGACGCCAAGGGGCATTAGCCTGAGGACTAAGCTTACCGTAGATTTTATGAATAGAAAAATGAAAGAATACGACGAGTTAAAAAAAGAATTAGACCAATTTAAAAGTAAATGATTACATTTTTAAAAAGATATATAAAAAGATTATTCATTAAAAAACAATTTGTTTTAGGTGATATTAACCTTAATTCACGAAAAGGAGCTATTCATAAAGCATGGGGCCATATTTTTTCTAACCATTTATTTGGGGATTATGTTGAATTTGGAATTTATAAAGGTGAAACTTTTTTTAACTCAATAAGTGTTTTTAGAGAATTTAAATCTTGGTTAAAAGGGGAAAAGCAAAGTGATGAAAACTGGAGGAAAAATGTCTCAGAAAAATCAGTGTTACACCAAAAAGTTTTTTTCCATGCACTAGACACCTTCGAGGGCATGCCCGCTAATAATGAAAAGAACTTTATTTATCAACAAGGTAATTTTATATTTCCTTATACTGAATTTAAAAAAAGATTAGATAAACTGAAAAATGATGAAATAGAAATGCATGCGTACAAAGGAACTTTCAAAAACACAAGCGACGAATTTAAAAAAAAAATGACTAATAGAAAAGTATCAATTGTAAACTTTGATTGTGATCTAGAAGAATCGACAACTGATGCGCTTAATATTGTAAAAGATTTTATTCAGATCGGCACAATATTACTTTTTGATGACTATAATGCTTTCAACGCTAACCAAAATCAAGGTCAAAGAAAATCGTTTAGTGAATTTAATAAAAAAAGTGAATTTGTTTTTGAAAAATATTTCAGTTATCACTATTCTGGACAATCATTTTTGTGTGTAGGTATTAAAAATTAACTATGAGAGTTGTAAAAAAAAAAATCCCAAGAAAATTTCTAGTAAGTGAAAAAAACAATATTATATTAAAAGATGTAGGAAAGGTTTTTTTAAATAATAATGAAAATTTGTCTTTAATTGGAAATAACAATAAGACATATGAAATTTGTAGAAAAGACTGGGGGTATTATGCAACTCCCTCAATTAACTTTAGATTAAGAAAAAATGGTTTTAAAACCGCTCTTATTAAACAAAATAAAAAATTATTTGTTGTGATAGTTGATAAAAATGAAATGAAATCATTTAATAATTATAGAAAAATAGAAAATTATAAGCTAGTTAAATGGCTTGACGGGAAAAAATAAAATGGAAAAAAATTTAAAATTAAACCGTATTGTAATGGAGGTATTTGGAGGATGTAATTATACTTGCCAAATGTGCCCTCAATCAAATCCAGGGAGAGGGAAATCCTGGACAAGAAAAATGCCTTTAAAAGAATTTGAAAGAATTTTGGATGAAATAGTTCCAAAATATGGAACTCCTCAAATTAATCTCGAGGGTAGTGGCGAACCAACAATGGCAAAGGATTTGCCTGAGTATGTAAAAGCGGTAAAAAAAAGAAATCTTAAATGTTTTATGTATTGTAACGGCGCTAGATTACAAGGAAAATTTATGGAAGAGGTGGTAGATGCCGGTATAGATTTTATAAGAATAAGTGTAATCGGTTTCAACAAAGACAAATATAAAAAGTGGATGAATATAGATAATTTTGATTTGATACTTGATAATATCAAAAAACTTGATGCATACGTGAAAAAATCTGGAAGCAAATGTAAAGTAAGTACTTACCACCTAATTACGGATAACAATAATGTGAACAATGAAATTTTAAGTTATAAAAATAATGTGATAAATAAGACTAATGTTACTGCTTACATATGGAAAATGCATAATTGGAGTGGTAATTTTGATAATAAAAATCCTAGAAAAAAAACAGATAGAAGATCTTGCGGAAGACCATTCGCCCCTGAACTAACTATAAGGTCAGGTGGAGAGACAGGTAGAACCGGAGCTATTGTTCCATGCTGTCAAACTTTAGGACCTCCCAATGAAGAAAAAAGTATATTAGGTCATCTTGATAAAAACTCATTTGAAAAAATATACTTTGGTGAAAAGTATGAGAATTTAAGAGCAGCCCACAAAAATAAAGAATTTGATAAAATAGATTACTGCAAAGATTGTGATTTTTTATATGATGATCCAGAAGTACTTGTGTGGAGTAATGATAAAACTGCTAAACTGCATCATATGTTAGGTACAGACGACGATTTTATTCTTACAAAATACGCAAAATAAAGTTTTGTTAATGAAAGATAACGAAACATACTTAGTATGTACAAATATAAGAGAAACATGGCCAGAGAACAAAAAAAAAAGTCTGATTTTCTCTTCAGAGGCTGCTTTAGATAGGTTTCCAAAAAAAGATTTTGAATATCCAAATTTCCAAATAAATAATTATCATTGGAAAAATAAAACTCACCTTCTTAAAGATTTAAAATACTTAGATAATTTTTACAATAAGGTATTGTTATCTCTTAGCAAATCTTTAAATAAAATACACAATTGTAACTATTCTGAAAAATTTTGGAGAGTATTATTGGGTCCCTGGCTGGGTACATTAATTTATATTTTATATGATAGGTGGAGAAACTTAGAAACGACAAAAAAAAATTTTAAAATAGATAAATTAATTAAATTAAAAATTGATCCATCTTTATTTATACCATACGAGGCCGAGGATTTTATAAAACAAACTCAAAATGATCTATGGAACCAATTTATTTATCAAAGCATGTTTACGGAGTTTTTTGAAAAAGAAAAGATAGAGGAAAATCATCTACCGAATTATAAATTAGAGGTCGCTAAAAATACTTTTAGACAAAATAAAGATGCCCATAGTTTTATAAAAAAAATTTCTTTTAAATTTTTCAATTTCATAAATAAAAAAAAATACAAATATTTAATATTTAAAACTTATATCGGCGCAATAAACGAGCTAAAACTTTCATTTAAATTTAATCAATTTCCAATTTTTCAAATTGAAAAACAGAATTATATTTCTACAAAATCAATTGATAGAAACTTAAGATTGCAATTAGATAATTTGATTGATACTTCAAATAAATTTGAAAATTTTGCCGTGAACTCATTAAAAAATTTAATTCCTAAGGTTTTTTTAGAGAATTTTGAGGATTTAAAAAAATTTTCATCTAATTCTAATTTACCAAAAAACCCAGAAAAAATTATTTCGGCTAATGCATTATGGTACGATAGTTTTTTTATGTATCATTCAGCTCTGCTGATGGAGGGGAAAACCAAACTTATCTATGCTCAACATGGAGGAGCTTACGGTATCTCAGAGTATAGCTGGCCTGAAGAACATGAAAAACAAATTTCAGATAAATATTTAAGTTGGGGATGGAATGAAGATCAAAAAAAATCAAGAGTTAAAAAATTTTTTGTTATTTTAAAAAAAAAAAATTTTGAATGGAATGAAAATAAAATGACAAATTTACTTATACTGATGAGACATAGAAAAGTTTACTTTCAATCTCCTGAAACATCTGCGGGGACTGAGCTTTTCTCAGATTATATGAAATTTTGTAATAGTTTTTTTAATTCATTAAACGATGATATAATTAAAAAAATTGTTTTAAGATTTCCGTATAAAAATCTAAAAAAGGACTCCGTTGACTTTTTTTCAAATCTTGATCAATTTAATTTAGATAGCAAAGATAGTTTTGAAACAGCATGCAATAAATCAAAGCTTATAATCAATACAGCTAATTCAACAACTTTCTGTGAAACTCTGACAAATAACATACCTTCAATATTAATTATAAATAAAGAAAATAATCCATTCAGAAAAGATGCATTCAAAGCATTAAACGAACTTGAGGAAAATAAATTACTTTTTTATAGCACTAAGGAAGCATCAAATTTTATAAACAAAATTTGGGATAGAGATATAAAAAATTGGTGGTCTGATAAAAAAACACAAAATGCCTTAAATATTTTCAGAAATAATTATGCTCGCAGAAGCAGTAATATTATTGAAGATTATTACAAGGAAATTATAAATGACTATTAATCTGGATAATTTAAATGTCGAAAATTGTGAGTTACTAGATTCCCTTTGTCAAAAGAAACAATCAAGTTATGCAAATCTTATAAAAAATATCTTTGATATTTATAAGTCTGATCATAAAAATGCAGATTTGAACATTTTACACCCCGTATTTTCGAAAGACGATCGTGTAAAAGGTTTATTCTATCGATTATGTAAACTAAGTTTAGTCAAAATACTTTATAAAAAAAATGTCAAATCATTTTTTACTTCTGACAAAGTATTAGCAAAAATAATTAAAAAGAAATATAAAGACGTTTCAATTAAGCTTAATAAAAAAAATAAAATTAAAATATTTTCTAAAACATTAAATTTTGCAAAAAATTTCTTTTATATAATTAACCTTTTTTTTGCCAAAAACACCAAAAGAAAAGATGAAATCATTAAAAGAAATGAAGAAATCATTATTATTGAAACATTTTACTCAAAAAATCTTTTTAAAAATAACCAATTTAATGAACAATATCATCACTCAATTATAAATAAAAATACAAAATCAAATTTAAAAAAACTGATTTATTTTTATCCAATAATCTTAATTAATGCTCCTTTAAAAAAATATATTGAAATAGCAAAAAAAAAACTAGAAAAACAAATTTTTTGTTTTGATTTTTTACATTTTAAAGATTACTTCGTTGCATTGTTTTTCTCATCTTTTTTTGACAAAGAAAAAATAAGAAATATATTTTTTGATCATTACCAAGTTGATGACCTCATAAAATCATTCATAAATGAAAACCGCCAAAATAGAAGCACTATAATCGCAATCTTAAATTATTATTTTTTTAAAAGATTAAAAGAACAAGATATTAAGATTAAATTAATCATTGATTGGTATGAAAATCAAATTATTGATAAGGGATTTAACTTAGGTAAAAATAAATTTTATGAAAAGGTTAAGTGTAAAGGTCACATGGGTTTTGTCACAGATTTCGGTACTTCAGCAAGACTAAAGCCCTCAATTTTTGAGCAAAAACAGAAACTTTTACCAGATGAAATCTTGGTATGTGGTCCAAAAATTAAAAAGATAATTTGTCAAAATAATAATTCGCTTAAAGTAAAAGTTGTTCCCGCCCTAAGAAATCAACATCTCTACGAGTTAAATAAAGTTATTTTAAAAAAAAGAAAAAAGAAAAAAGAATTACTTGTAATATTTAGTGCAGATAATGATGAAACATTTAAAATACTTGATATTTTAAATAAAATTAAAAATGATAAAGATCTTTATCAATACTCGATAAAAGTAAGACTTCATAGACAGACTCCTAAATCAAAAATTCAAGACAAAATTAAAGATTTTATTATTGATGACAAAGAATTTATGAGCTCATTATTAATAGCTGATTTAGTTATTGTTACTGGCTCAACCGCAGCTATAGAAGCCTACATAATTGGAAAAAATGTAATAATAATAGGAAATACTGATGGTGTAACAAAAAATCCTTTAAGAGACAAAACTTCTAAAAACGCCTATAGAGTTTGTTATAATGAATTCCAACTTTTAAATAAAATAAAATATTTTGAAAATTTAAAATTTAGATCAACAATAAAACAAAAAAATAGACAAAAAATATTAAAAGAATTTTTTACAAAAATGAATAAAAAAAAAATGGACAATTTTTTTAATTAATTATGAAAGTTGTGATTCTTTGTGGTGGTAAAGGGACAAGATTGTCTGAAGAGACGAGACTAATTCCTAAGCCCATGGTCAAAGTTGGTAGAAAACCAATTTTAGATCATATAATAGAAAATTATGAAAAATACGGTTTCAAGGAATTTATTTTGGCTTTAGGATATAAAAGTCAAATAATAAAAAATTACTACAAAAATAAAAAAAAAAGAAATCTAAAGTTAGTATACACCGGAAAGGATACGTTAACCGGCGGAAGACTTTTAAGATTAAAAAAATATTTTAAACCCGGTGAAAATTTTATGTTAACTTACGGAGATGGTTTGACTAATCAGAATCTACAAAAGTTATCAAATTTCCATATTAAACATAAAAAGATTGCCACAATAACAGCTGTAAGACCACAACTTCGATTTGGTGAATTATTGATTCAAAACAAAAGGGTAAAAAAGTTTAAAGAAAAACCTCAGTCCGAAACTGGTTGGGTTAATGGTGGATTTTTTGTATTTAAATATGAAATTTTTAATTTTATAAAAGGAGACCTGATTATGTTGGAAAAACAACCTCTTGAGGCTTTAGTTAAAAGAAAAGAATTGATTGCTTTTAAACATAAAGGATTTTGGCACTGTATGGACACACTTAGAGATAAAATTTTTCTAGAAAATTTAATAAAAGAAAAAAGAAAGGCTCCATGGAAGATTTGAAAAATTTTTATAAGAATAAAAAAGTTTTAGTTACTGGAGCAACAGGATTTAAAGGAGCTTGGTTGTGTAAATGGCTGACAATGATGGGGTCAAAAGTAATTGGTATTGGGTATAATCCAAACAAGAATAAAAATCTTTTTTATCAATTAAATTTAAACAAAAAAATTAAATTAAATTTATTTGATATAAGAAATTATGATAAATTAAATAATCTTATAAAAAAAAATAACCCTTCCATTATTTTTCACCTAGCTGCTCAACCACTAATTTATGAATCTTACCATAAACCGCTTTTAACATTTGATGTAAATTTTAGAGGATCAATGAATATAGTTGATCTATCGAGAAAATATAAAAGCATTAAATCTGTAATCATTGTTACTTCTGACAAATGTTACGAGAGTAACTTTTCATCTAAAGGTTTTAAAGAAAATGACTTATTAGGAGGAATAGATCCATACAGCGCATCCAAGTCTTCAACTGAAATAATGGTTAGAGCTTATAGAGAAAGTTTTTATAAAAATACTCTTAAAACTGGTATCTCAACAGCCCGTGCGGGTAATGTAATTGGTGGTGGCGACTGGTCTCCAAAAAGATTAATTCCCGATGTTATAAAATCAATTAATAGCAATAAAACAATTTTAATCAGAAATCCTAAATTTAACAGACCATGGCAATTAGTTTTAGAGCCATTAAAGGGTTATCTAAATTTAGCAAAAAAACAATTTTATAAACCAGATAAGTTTTCTTCTGCATGGAATTTTGGAACCAAACCTAATTCTCTTACTGATGTAAAAACAATAGTTAGTTACATTATTGATTATTTAGGGAAAGGAAAAATGAAAATAAAAAAGGTAAAATTTTATGAACAAGAAAATCTACAATTAAATATAAAGAAAGCCCAAAAAAAATTAAAATGGAAACCAACTTATAATGTAAAAAAAAGTGTAGAGCTCACAGCTGAATGGTATTTTAGAGTATTAAATTTAAAAGAGGATCCTGAAAAAGTGACTGAAGACCAGATAAAGAAATATATTCATGACAGTAAATAAAATTAAAATCTTTAATGGAAAAATTTTTAAGAATAAATCTGGAAATTTAATAAAGTATATTTCAAAAAAAAATATATATTTTAGAAAATTTGGAGAGGTATATTTTAATCATATAAAATTTAAAAAAACAAAAGGTTGGATAAGACACAAAAAAAATAATTGTTTGATTCAATGTGTCAAAGGAAAAGTCAAATTTTTTTTTATTGATAAAGATAAAAATAAAAAAAATTTAATTATAAGCTCCTCTTCTGGAAACGTCCTGCTTATACCGTCAAAAATATGGTTTTCCTTTAAATCAATTTTAAACGACTCAATTATTGTCAATATGATAGAGGAACCACATGATGATAATGAAATTGAAAAAAAATAATATTATTGAAATCAAAAAATGATAAATCCTTTTTTTTCTGTAGTTATACCAACATACAATCAAGCAAATTTTCTTAAAAAGGCTCTAAAATCTCTTGAAGATCAACTATTCAAAAATTTTGAAATTATAGTGATTGATAATTGTTCCAAGGATAAAACTTTCAAAATTGTCAAAGAATTTCCTAAAAAAATTATCTATAGAAGAATAAATAATCGAGGTAGCATAGCTCGTTCTAGAAATGTAGGAATTAAACTATCCAAAGGAAAATGGATATGTTTTCTAGACTCAGATGATTATTGGTTACCTAATAAGTTAAAAAAAGTTTTTGCATTGATAAAAAAAAAGAAAATAGACGTTATTTGTCATAGTGAATATGTTATCAATCAGGAAACTAAAAAAAAAAAGATATGGCATTACGGGCCATATACTGAAAATTTTTATCAAACATTATTAAAAAAGGGAAATAGATTTTCTACATCAGCAAGTTGTATAAATAAAAAATTTTTACTAAGAAAAAAAATAAAATTTGAGGAACAAAATTCATTTATCACTGCTGAAGACTATAGCTTCTTTTTACATTTAGCTTTTCATAAAGCGACCTTTCTCTTCTTAAATAAAACACTAGGATGTAGATTAATTCATAGAGGGAGTTATTCAAAAAAAACATCAAATCATTTAAAAGCTGTAAACTCTGTATTAAAACACCATGTTTTTAAAGTGCAAAATTTTAATAAAAATAAAAAAAAATTAATGAGAGAAATTAATAATAATTTTTCAATAAGAAAAAATTTATTTGCATATACTTACAAAAAAAATTTTGTTGAAAGATATAAAAAAATATTATTATTATTTTTCGAATTTCCAAAAAATAATTTAAGTTATTTTTTTTATTTGATACAAAAAAAAATAAGGTACTTAATTTGATTATTAAGGGCGTGTAGTTCAGTGGTAGAACGCTTCGTTGACATCGAAGAGGTCATAAGTTCAATTCTTATCACGCCCACCATTTTTTGAAGAGAATGTTAAAATTTATAGAAATTAAATATAAGTAAATAAGCAAAATCTCCTATTTACATACATAATTAAAAATACTATAAGATCTGGCCTGGTGATTATTGCGAAGGGGCCACACCCGATCCCATTCCGAACTCGGAAGTTAAGTCCTTCAGCGCCGATGGTACTTTGTCTTAAGATATGGAAGA
>MDTG01422914.1_pt1 | contig 12176 bp, 10 predicted proteins | sample 811421 | NCBI WGS metagenome assembly MDTG01 (sample SAMN05326645, study PRJNA326480) | marine metagenome | isolation source: seawater | place: Pacific Ocean: South East | collected 2011
GAACGAAATTATCATTCAATGCTCGCTTTAGCATTTACTATGATGTGGCTACCAATGTGGGCTGATTGATATATGTACTACAAAGATCAACAGCCCCTAATACTTTTGTACTAAAAAAATAATAGCCAAATTTTAAAAAAGGCTTGGTGAATAAAAAATTACTTGGGTTGACCAACCATTCTTTATTCATTAATGAACCATCTAGTTTATGCTGTGCTAAATACTCTTCTACTCTTCCTGAAGGCACGTGGAGATAAACAATTTCTATATTTGATTCTTTAGTTACCTTATTTAAAAAACTAGGAATAATCCCTTCAAAGTTTAATCCATTATCTGGAGAAGACAGAAAAATAGAACTATCTATGTCTTTCGCTTGAAAAATTAATGTTCGAGTCATAGAAAAGCATGACTGCGACAATAACAAGGTAAAAATCAAACCGTATGATCTAATAAACATCAATATTTTATAACCCATAAAAACTTTAAACTGTACCCAATAAATCTTATTGATTCAAATAAAAAAAGCTTGTCACCCAGGAAGTGTGACAAGCTTTATACTAGCGGTTGTTGCTCTTTCGCTTTAGAGCTCTGCTGCACTTGAAAAGTTGGCAATCGAGGTGCTTCATATAATCTTTGGTTGTTCCAATTGCATATTAAGCACGGCTTACACTAAGTACCTACGTCCTGTAGCCAACAAAAATTGCCACTTTTCAAGGCAAGCCAAGGGCCTATGGCTAATAGCAGAGACTAAAATGAAAGATCAACAGCCCCTAAATAACAAAATAAATTTTGAAAGCTATTTAATTGGCAAACGTATTTGTACTCATCGTTCCTATACTTATTCAGAATATCCTTTATTACCAAAATTGTTTGAGGAAGAAAAATCTATTCGCATTGATAGTAGTAGTGATGAGTCAATGTTAAAAATGCTGTTAAAAGGTCGATGTGATGTTACCTTAATAAATGAGCATACAGCTGATTGGCTAATCGATAATATATTTAAAAATGATTTATTGTATCGTTCATCTAAACCCATATTTAACATCGAAGTGACTATGGCATTTGCCAGTAATTGGCAATCATTCGTGAACGATCTTAATGCATACATAGATGAAATAGAAGGAACTGATCAGATGGAAGAAATGATTAATACAGCAAAAAAAATTAAATATTAATTAAGGCCTACTGATGTTTTACGGTTAAATTTTGTTCGAGATAAAAGTGTTTTAATCACCGCGAATGTTGTGAAGCCTCGTCATTTTAAGCAACAACCCCACCGCTACTGAATCTTGCTCTCGCTCAGTCCGCACCTTGCACAACTTAAAGGCAATTTCATCAGGCATTGAAAAATAGTGATAGCGCACGGCGGTTATTAGCCAGCAGTTCTTTAGCTGGTTTTGTATGCAGAAATAAAAACTCTTGTCTTTAATGCAATAGTTACTTCAATAACAGTGACCGCAAAGCCAGTTAGCAATTTGCCAGCCGAAATTAAGCTAACAGTGAAAGAGCTCATCATGAATAACCACAACAAGGTAATTTGATTTATATCAAAATCTTTCGTTATTAAATCCATCATAAGCACCTCTATAGCGGTATAAAATGATTTACATCACAACCCCCCCCTAGAATAAGTCATTATAAATACCGTTGTAGCAGTATAATTTGATTTATATCAAATTATACTATTAGCATAGCCGTTATACTTTAACCAGTAGATGGGATAACTATGGGACTTTATAGCTGTAATGCGTACAAGAATCGTTTTGTTATTAAATATGATTATATACTTGTTTGTAAATGGACCGGTGTTCGCGAAACCGATGCATTTATGCCAAGCAATGGCCGTGCATAACATAACCTCTACTTCTGCATTATCTACAGATATTCCCCATATTCATCAGCACAAAAAAGTGAATAATCAAGTTGTTGATAGTATAAAAACAGACTCTTCAATGAACAACTGTCAATGTGTTGATTGTGACTGCAGTGCTAATTTAGTATCTCAAGTTAACTTAACGATGGTATCAGAGCATGAATTAGCCAGTTATTTCTCCGTTATTCAACAGATCACTCACAAATCAACCAAGGCTTATCTATCACAGCCTTTGTCAAATTTATATCGCCCGCCAATATTGTCATAGCACCTAATAGAACTGTTTTAAAATATTTATAAAAAATTGAATTTTCAACTATGTCTTTGTTCGTATCTTAATTGGTGTCGTCGTGATTTTTGACGGCAAGCATTTATTCGCCGAGAATTTTTAGCTGGGGCGTTTATATCGACAAAGCTTCGTTATCTTTAGAAATGAACGTACACGTAGATAGGAGCTTACAGAATGCTTAAAAGGATAGGGACTCTAAAAAGAATAGCGTTAATAGTCTTTTTTGTCTGGACAATTATAGCAGCTGCTTTGGCCTCGGATTTATTTTTTTCTTCTAAAGAGAATGTCAAAAAAAGAGCCACAGAAGAGGCTAGTGCAGTTATTACATATTTCTTAACAATATCAGATTGGTTAGTAAAGAATAGCCCGGTGCTGGAAAGAAATATTGTTAAAGATATTGCAGAAATTGGTGGAGAAAAAAACCGTCAAAAACTAAATGAAAAGATGATTTTAGTTCAAATGGATGTTGGCTCCCCAGAGGTGTTTTTAATTTTAGTAAAAAAAGACTTAAATTTTCAAACTGACAATTATAAGCTTGAAAATTGGCAAAATATTTTCATTAAACAATTGATGACAAGTGGTGAAGCGGGGTTATTTATTGATGAAGTAGGTAAAGAGGAGTTTGTTAGAGCGCTCGAACCTATAGTCATGAATAATGAATGCGCTATTTGCAAATTATTTAATATCAAAAATATTGAGCAATACATTGGCGGAATATTTGTATCAGTTGCCATATCGACAGAATTGTCTGAGTCATATTCACATATATGGAATATGGTAGGAAGTATTTTCGTTATTTGGCTATTAGGTTTAGCGGCAATTATTTATGGCTACAAAAAAGCTAGTAGTGCCTTAGCTAGACGGTTAAGAAACTATGAAGAAAGTATTTATAATCTTGTCGATATCATTGAAAAACGAGATAGTTATACTGCTGGACATACGCAAAGAGTCGCCAAATATGCAAGTTTAATTGCTAATCATTTAAAGGTATCTCAATTCAATAAAGATTTACTCTATCGGGCCTCGATGTTGCATGATATTGGGAAAATATCGACTCCAGATTCGATATTACTTAAGCCAGGAAAGCTCAACGAATTAGAGTACAAGATCATAAAAAATCATGTGACGACAAGTTATGAAATACTCTCTAAAGTCTCTATTTACAAGGATATTGCGGAGATAGTTCGTCATCATCATGAATACTATGATGGCTCAGGCTACCCTCAAGCTCTAAAAGGGGATCAAATACCTTTTTTGTCTCAAATTCTAACTGTCGCTGATGGTTTTGATGCTATGACGACAGACCGGATATATAAGGCAAGAAAAACAGTCTCAGAAACCATAGCAGAAATATCGCAATTAAGTGGTCATCAGTTTAATCCTGTGATTGTAAAGTCTGCAATTGTCGTATTATCAAAAGTAAATATAGACGATAAGGTAGCTCAATTACCTGAATCTGATTTACAGCACGAGCGTTTTTCTTATTTTTATAAAGACAACCTGACACATGCTTATAATAAAAAATATTTAGAACTTTTATTAACAAAACAACCGCATGAGTTAGCTAAATATAAATATGCGCTGTTAATTAAAGTACATAATTTTACACAATATAATGCCCAAAATAGCTGGGAAAAAGGTGATGAAAAATTACAAGAAATAGTAAGTACACTACAGGCAATAGGAAAAAATCAGCTTGTTTTTAGATTGTTTGGCGATGACTTTATTTTATTGCTTAACAATAGAATTAATTCATCTCAAAAAGATAATATTTTACGCAATGAAGTACAAGGCACATGCTTATTGTATTCAACTTGCTATGTAAATTTGAAAAACAGAAAGCCAATAAGCATTAAAGAGTTAGAGAGTCTTGTAGGAACCAAGGCGTAATTTAATTTTATATATTTCAATAGGATAATGAATATGCAAATGATAAATCGTATATTGATAATGTCAATATTATTATTGTTCTCCCTGCAACTATCAGCTAAACCGCTAAATAAAAATAATGCTGATAGCGTTGAGATACTGACTGAGCAAAGTGCCATAGCGCTAGCATTGGAAGGTAACCCTAACTTAGCGCAAATGCAGGCACGGTATGAGGCTTTGAAAAACATACCCTCACAGGTGGGAACATTAGCCGATCCAATATTAAGTTTAGGGGCGGTCAGTTTTCCAACCGATAGCTTTGAACGTAACCAAGAGGGAATGACGCAATTACAAATTGGTTTTTCACAAGCATTACCTTTTCCAGGCAAGTTAAGTTTAAAAGCAGAGGCTGCTGAGTTTGAAGCAAAAGCTGCTTATTTTGATGTGGCAGAAATGCGATTGTTGTTAGCAAAAAATATTAGTCATAAATGGTGGCAAATGTTTTATTTAGACAGAGCAATCGTAACCGTCGATAAAAACCAAGCTCTACTGAGGCAATTTATTGAGGTAGCAGAAACCAAATACACTACCGGCAAGGGATTACAACAAGATGTATTATTAGCGCAACTAGAGCTATCAAAATTAATTGATAAGAAAATTCAAATTAATGCCTTAAGAGATGAACAATTAATTCGGCTGAATATTTTAATGAATATTGCGCCACGAAGTCTTATAACTTTACCTGAAGAGATTAATTTACTGAGCAGAAAAGTGCTGCCAGAGCAACAGCTATATCAGTTGGCTAACAAGTTTCGTCCGGTGTTAAAAAAACATAAACAGTTAGTGTTAGCAGCTAAATCGAAACTTGACTTGGCTGAGCGAGAATACTTTCCCGATTTTATCGTTGGAGTAACTTATGGTGATAGAACAGGACAAAATTCGCCTTTAATGGCAGGTGAGCGAGCCGATCTTTTTTCAATCAAGTTAGGCATTAAATTGCCATTATATGCCGGTACAAAACAGTCATACAAAGTTAAACAGCGAATAGGTGAACAATTTAAATCGAAATATGCCTATCGCGATGAAATGAATCAAGTAAGAGCAGATATTGCTAGCAGCTTAACTAAATATAGTCGTTCAACAGAGCAATTATCTTTATTTACCACCGGGATATTACCGCAGGCTAGGCAAACCGTACAGTCAATGTTGGCTGGTTATCAAGTTAGCGAAGTTGATTTTTTAAATTTAGTTCGTAGCCAAGTGACGTTATTTAATTATGAATTACAGTATTGGCAAGCAGTTTCACAAAGCAATCAAGCATTAGCAAGTTTACAAGCTTCTATCGGCAAGGAATCTATTTATGAATAAATCTACATTAGCCACCGCAATTATTATGCTAAGTGTTGGCGTTGGCGTCGGATATATACTTTTTGACTATGAAAATAACAACACGTTAACTACTGTAAATGCACCACAACAGCAAGGTGCTGCAGCAGGTAAAGAAACGCCTTTATTCTATCGTAACGCAATGAATCCGACAGTGACTTCGCCGGTCCCAGCTAAAGATTCAATGGGAATGGATTACGTCCCTGTTTATGCCGAAGAAAAAGATAGTAATGCCGTAATGGGCACGGTGAAAATTGATCCGACTGTGGTACAAAATATCGGGGTGAGAACTTCTTTTGCAAAACAAGAGTCAATGAGCCGAACAATACGTGCTTCTGGACGAGTTGACTTTGACGAGCAGAAAATGGCGCGTTTACACCCTAAAACTGAAGGCTGGATTGAAACAGTAACAGTTGATAAAACTGGTGAAACAGTGCAAAAAAATGATGTGCTAGTTAGTATTTATTCGCCTAAATTAGTGTCAACACAACAAGAGTATTTACTTGCCTTAAATAGTCTTAAGGCACTTGAAGCAAGCCCATTTGAAGATGTTAGAAACGGCGCGAAAACAATGGTTGATAGTGCCAGAGAGCGGCTAGTGTTGCTTGATGTGCCAGAACATCAAATTAAAGAATTAGAAAAAACTCGGAAAATAAAAAAACAATTACATATCCACACTCCTGTTGCGGGCACCGTTACGCGCATAGGCTCAAGACAAGGGCAATATGTTACCCCTAAAACTGAATTGTATATGATTGCTGATTTGAGCCAAGTCTGGGTTTATGCCGATATTTATGAGTATGAATTACCTTGGATAATAGTAGGTGATGAAGTCGAAATGACATTAGCCAGTGTTCCGGGTAAAAAATTCAAAGGACGTTTAGGTTATATTTATCCTTATGCTCAGTCAAAAACACGTAGTACCAAAGTCAGGGTTATTTTTGATAATCCAGATAAATTGCTGCGACCAGATATGTTTGCAGAAGTAAATATTTATTCTGATGTTAAGGAGGATGCCATTGTCATTCCTGCCCAAGCCGTTATTCGTTCTGGAGAACGCTCACAAGTTTTTGTTGTTAAAGAGCCCGGAAAATTTGAGCCGAGAATTGTTACCTTGGGAGTTGAGTCAAGCGGTAAAGTTGCGGTGATTTCTGGCTTAAGCGCCGGAGAAGAGGTGGTTACGTCTGCACAATTTATGGTGGATTCAGAGTCATCTCTACGTGAAGCAACAGAAAAAATGTTGATGCAAACACAGAAAAAAAATGCAGAAAAAAATAAGATGCCAGCGATGGATATGCCAAACGTTGATGAATTAAAGGCTAAGGAGCAATAATTATGATTGAAGCCATCATCTCAGCTTCGCTCAAAGATCGGTTTATGGTGATACTTGCAGCCATCATTATTACTCTAGTGGGACTTTTTGCTTATAAAAACACTCCTTTGGATGCCATCCCCGATCTTTCTGATGTGCAAGTTATTGTCTTTACGGAATTTCCTGGGCAGTCACCGCAAGTGGTTGAAGATCAAGTGACCTACCCATTAACGACTTCTATGCTAGCGGTGCCCAACACGAAAGTGGTACGGGGTTATTCCTTTTTCGGTATGTCTTTTGTCTACATCATTTTTGAAGATAATACCGACATGTATTGGGCACGCTCACGAGTACTTGAATCGTTAAATTATGTTAGCGGCAGGTTGCCTCAAGGTATAACACCGACACTCGGTCCCGACGCTACCGGTGTTGGCTGGGTTTATGAATATGCTTTAGTTGATAAAACAGGCCAGCACGATTTAGCACAATTGCGCTCACTGCAAGATTGGTATTTGCGTTATCCCTTGCAAACCGTTAATGGTGTTGCTGAGGTCGCCTCAATGGGCGGTTTTGTTAAACAGTACCAAGTTGATGTCGATCCGAGTGCTCTTGCACGTTATAACATTCCACTTAACAAAGTGAAAATGGCAATAAAGATGTCCAATAAAGATGTTGGTGGTCGTTTAATTGAACTGGCTGAAACCGAATATATGGTACGCAGTAAAGGCTATATAAAATCAGTTGAAGATTTAAATGTTATTCCCGTCGCGGTAACCGCAGATGGGATCCCCATTCGTCTGAAAGATATTGCCCATGTGCATATAGGGCCTGAATTGCGTCGTGGTGTTGTTGACCTTAATGGCGAAGGTGAAGTTGCGGGTGGGGTTGTTATTATGCGCTTTGGCGAGAATGCGTTAGCAACCATTCAAGGCGTACGAGCAAAATTGGAGGAACTTAAGGCCGGTTTGCCTGAAGGGGTGGAAATTGTAAGTGTTTATGATCGCGGCGATCTTATTGAACGCGCAGTAGACAGCTTAAACACTTCATTGATGCAAGAACTCGCTATTGTTAGTTTAGTGGTTATCATGTTCTTGTTGCATGCGCGCTCAGCATTTGTTGCCATTATTACCTTGCCGTTAGGTATTTTGATGGCGTTTATTGTTATGCGTTTACAAGGTTTAAATGCCAATATTATGTCGCTTGGTGGTATTGCTATCACGATTGGCACTATGGTCGATGGCGCCATTGTTATGGTAGAAAATGCCCATACGTGTTTAGCAAAAGCGCGTGAAGAAAAGGGCCGAGAACTCAGCAATGATGAACGTTGGAAGGTCATTGGTGATAGTAGTCGGGAAGTCGGGCCTGCATTGTTTTTTTCACTATTAGTGATCACCGTTTCATTCTTACCTATTTTTACCATGCAAGCACAGGAAGGTCGATTATTTAGTCCTCTAGCATTTACCGCAACCTATGCCATGGCGGCCTCTGCAATATTAGCCGTTACATTAGTACCCGTTATGATGGGTTACTTCTTGCGCGGAAAAATCATGCCGGAGCATAAAAACCCAGTAAACCGTGTCTTGCATCAGTTACATACACCGGCACTGAAATTTTTGATGAAATTCCGTGGTATGACACTGGTATTAGCGGTCGCTTTGCTGGCCGTTACTTATTATCCTTATTCAAAATTAGGCAGTGAGTTTATGCCGCCATTAGATGAGGGTGATATTCTTTATATGCCCACCTTATTTCCAGGGATTTCGATCACCAAAGCAAAAGAATTTTTGCAGCAAAGTGATAAAATTTTGAAAACTTTCCCTGAAGTTCATCACGTCTTTGGTAAAGTGGGTCGAGCACAATCTGCCACCGATGCTGCACCTTTATCTATGATAGAAACTACCATTCGCTTAAAACCGAAGGAAGAGTGGCCAGATCCGGATAAAACCACCACGCAAGTGATGGCTGAAATGGACAAAGCGATAAATTTTCCTGGCGTAGCCAATGCTTGGACTATGCCAATTAAAACTCGCATAGATATGTTATCGACAGGGATAAAAACCCCGATAGGCATTAAAGTCTCTGGTCCCGATTTAACTGTGTTGCAAAAGGTATCTAAAGATATCGAACAAGCCATGAAAGGATTACCAGAAACGACGTCCGCTTTTGGTGATCGCACTGTAGGTGGTTACTATCTTGACTTTGATGTTGATCGGGTCGAAGCGGCTCGTTATGGCCTAACAGTGGGGGCAGTGCAAGATGTTATTCAAAGTGCTATTGGTGGCATGAATATCACTGAAACAGTTGAGGGCTTAGAGCGCTATCCAGTGAACTTACGTTACCCGAGAGAACTTCGTGATGATTTAGAAAATCTGAAGCGGGTGTTAATTTCAACACCAACCGGCACACAAATACCTATTGCTATGGTGGCAGATCTTGTTTACCGACGTGGAGCACCGGTGATAAAAAGTGAGGATGCACGTCCCAACGCGTGGATTTATGTTGATATTGCCAGTTCAGATATTGGCGGCTTTGTTCGTGACGCTAAAAAGGTCTTAGCGGAACAAGTTAACATTCCTGCAGGCTATACCGTGACTTGGTCTGGACAATTTGAGTATATGGAGCGAGCAGCAGAACGATTAAGTATTGTGGCACCAGCGACATTGTTTATCATATTCCTCTTGCTTTACCTTAACTTTCGTAATGTGATCGAACCTGTTGTTGTTATGATGTCTATGCCTTTTGCTTTGGTTGGTGGCATTTGGTTGGTTTATCTCAACAACTACAATATGTCAGTAGGGGTTGCGGTTGGCTTTATTGCGCTCGCCGGTATGGCTGCTGAAATAGGTGTCTTAGTATTAAGTTTTATTGATCGTGAAATGGTGATACGCCGAGCGGAAAGTAAGCAAGCTCTTTCGGTAAATGAAATTAAAGATGCGGTGTTATCTGCAACGTCAAAACGCGTTCGCCCTGTTGCTATGACGGCGATCTCAACTATGGTTGGTTTAATTCCAATTATGTTGAGCAGTTCTACAGGCTCTGATGTAACCCACAGAATTGCCGCACCAATGTTAGGGGGAATGTTAACCGTTTTGATTTTGAATCTGCTTGTTTTACCAGTAATTTATAGTTATATCTTACAGTTTCAAGAAGCGGCAAAAGCAAGAAAACCTTCTTTGGCTCAAGAAATAACGTCGAGCTAGGTTACTAGTAGTAGGCCAATAAAAGTGCCTTCGCTGTATTTAATACAGTTAAGGCACTTTTTATATTTGCTGTCATTGGTAAATGGCTTTAGTCTTTTACCAATGCCATTTTTCTTCTCATGTAGGCAATCTGTTGTGCTAAAGGTAAATTTTTCGGGCAAGTATCTTCACAACCAAGCAGAGTCATACAACCAAAGACGCCGTTTTCTGTTCCTATTACCTGATAATAGTCAGCGTCTGTGCGCTTATCTCTAGGGTCGAGTTTATATCGAGCGATTTGATTTATGCCAACGCCAGCAATAAAACTTTCTCGCATTTGTGCAGTACCACATGCGGCAATACAGCAGCCACATTCTATACAGCGCTCTAATTCATAGATATCTGTGGCCAGTTTAGGTGCCATTTTTTCTTCTATTTTACTGAGATCGACTAATTCTTCTTGTAAATGTATCCATGTTTCCAATCTTTCTGACATGCCGCGCATCCATTCGCCCGTGTTGACGCTTAAATCGCCAATTAAGTTAAAACCGGGCAAGGGGGCTAAGTTGATGATATCGGGCAGATCTTTTGTTAACGTTCGACAGGCTAAGCCAGGCTTTGCGTTGATGAGCATTGCACAACTGCCACAAATTCCTGCTCGGCAAACAAAATCGAATTGTAAGCTTGGGTCTTGCGTTGCTCTAATTTCGTTGAGTGCGATAAATAATGTCATCGATGGCGCTTCTTCAATCAGGTACTTTTGACGATGAACTTGGCTATTTTCATCGGCAGGATTGTGCCTGAAAATATTGAATGTTAATAATCGCGGTGTCTCGAGTTCAGTAATAGCAATGCTATCTGAGCCCTTGTTATTGGCAGGTAGTTTATTGGCTGTCATTAGTCTTCATCCGATAGTCGAGCATTTTTTCCCCTGAATATTTCAGGAAGCAAGTGCTTATAGGGCATCAATTTTTTTTGTAAAATGTCTTTGGTTTGAGCTGTATTGTTTGTGGTTATCGGCTGTGCTTTTTTTATGCTGGCGACTTCTTCAAGCCGAACAGGGGTATCAGGATGTTCAATTCTGTCTTTTGCCCCATAACCACGCGAATTTGGCGGCATTTCCATGGTTTCTACCTTGATTGCCTCGTAATCTAGTGTTGGCAGTTCATCTTGCTCTGAAGGCCATGTGGCGAGCGTACGATTTAACCATTCTTTGTCATTTCGCAGCGGAAAGTCAGCTCTGTTATGGGCGCCTCTACTCTCTTCTCTTTGCAGTGCACCATAGGCAGTACAAAGCGCAAGTTTTAACATTTTTTGTACGCGATATGCTGCCACTAATTCTGGATTTGTGCCTTTAACTTTTGTTTGAACACGAATTTTTTTAGCTCTGATGTGTAATGCTTTTAATTGTGTTATCGCTTCATCAAGCTGCGTTTTATTGCTAAAGATAGCGACATTATTGGTCATAATATTTTGCATTTCATGCATAATTTCAAAAGGGTTTTCTGTGTTATCTGGATGATGAAAAGCTGTGAGTTTGTTTTGTTCTTTTTGGTGAAAATCAGTGATCAGTGAGCTTGAGATATTGATATTGCTTTCATCACTTGTTAAAAAATCAGCCATGTATTCACCTACTATCATGCCAGCGACTACTGTTTCAGCAACTGAATTTCCCCCTAGGCGATTAAAACCATGCAGGTCCCAACAAGCCGCTTCACCACACGAATATAAACCTAGCAGGCTAGGAGCTTGTCCTTGGTGGTTTGTCCTAATGCCGCCCATAGAATAATGTTGTGCTGGTCGCACAGGAATAAGCTCTTTCACGGGATCTATACCAAGAAAATATTGACAGATTTCTTTTACTTCACGTAATTTTGTATTGATGTGGTGTTCGCCAAGTAATCGAATATCCAGCCATAGGTGCTCGCCAAACCTTGATTTTACTCCGTAACCTTTTGCGATATGGGTTTCCATCCAGCGAGAAACCACATCACGTGAGGCGAGTTCTTTCTTTTCCGGTTCATAATCAGGCATAAAACGATGTAAATTGACATCTAATAATAAGCCGCCATCTCCTCGGCAGCCCTCGGTTACCAATATTCCAGCAGGAAATATCGCCGTTGGATGAAATTGTATGGCTTCCATATTACCAAGCGCAGCAACCCCCGTTTCTAAAAAAACCAAATGGGGTCAAATCTTGACTTCAGACATCAAACAATCTCGAAGTTTTCCGTATTGTAATTTAACCTTTTTATCTTCAACCATTAA